>Ga0169931_10000067_pt1 | contig 140876 bp, 126 predicted proteins | sample Kivu_15m_20L_FD_129675 | JGI IMG/M metagenome (GOLD analysis project Ga0169931, IMG submission 129675) | Freshwater microbial communities from Lake Kivu, Western Province, Rwanda to study Microbial Dark Matter (Phase II) - Kivu_15m_20L... | ecosystem: Environmental > Aquatic > Freshwater >... | reverse complement strand
TGAGATATGCAATTTGGACCCCTTGGGGATTCCCGCGAAATCTTTATCGAGGATCACGTGATGGGGCGGTTTCGCCTTCATTTTTTCTCCCCATGTTTTCTTTGGTCTTGGCATGGCTGACTCCTGTTGTTTGGTGGGGCCAAGTATCCAGAATCCGGATTGTTGTGCAGATAATCCCCGGGAAAATACCCAGTCTGCGCTGCACAATCAATCAGCACCCAATTCGAATCCCCGACCCCACCAAAAACAGGGGGTCAGAAAACTGAGCAAGTCAGTTGAACAATCGCTTCTGGGCCGCCAATATTGTGCGTAATAAAAAACAGGCCGGCATCATGTTGTGATTGCCGGCCTATTTTTTTGCACAGAATGAATTTATTTTCATTTTTATTTTCGCTATCTCTTGTTGTTATTGGTTAACTCATTGCGATTTTTGTCTTGAATTACTGCTTGTGTTTAACACTGCTGATTACGCGTGGTCAATCCTTCTTCCTGCCAATCTTTTCGGCATCAACTGGAAAACTTATTCCAGACCAACAAAACTGAATCTCTTGCTGGTTCTCACTGGAATTGCTACACCCGCATCAGCAACAACGGGTTCAAATTTCCAATCACTGTGAATTCCACGACGGTATAACCTTCTGCACCAGACAATTCGGCGCTACGAGGGTATTCAGGAATTGAAGTTTCCTATGCTCGCAAATACTTGCTGCATAAAACTCACCGTTGGTATCTACTGAGACAGACGTGCTGAAAAAGGCAGCGCCTGCCTGGCTTAAAAGAACTGCGGATTTGACTGTTGATGCTTTCATGATGTTTCCTCGGGAAAGTGGACGATTTAAATTCAACGTGCCTCCACGATATTTAAATCTTGGTTCATGATCCTTTCCGCAATGATCGTACCATTAGAGATATATTCAATAAATACAGGTGGATAGCTTGCATTTTTTGATGATTGCTATTCTGATTATGCTAGTTTCTGCCCAGCAATAATGAACTGTGCGCAAGAATGAAACACATCGTGGCAGTATATTGTCCATATGAAAGGACATCATGTTTACAACTTGGGCGCAGGAGGTGCCCCTGCCTTGGTATACAAAGATGAATAGATTCATGTTACCGTTGCTTTTGTGTGTCCTGACCAACATCCAATTTAATGCTGCCAAAAAAACAGAAAAATAAAATAAAAATGACCAGAGGTGTCTGCCATGCGACCAAAAATGCTCCCGCTTGCATTAATTGTCAGTTCTATCCTTGCGTGTACTGATTCAGATTCAGTCACTACGGTGACTGATACAACTGATTTTTCGCTGGAGATAGTGTCCAGCCGGGCTGAACATGTCACTGGGGGCACAGCTTTGCTGACGTTAACTGGCGACTACGGCCAGGTAGATCCTGCGCTGATTCAGTTCCGTGCGAGTGGCCTCATCCTTGATGTGTTGAGGACAACAATAACGGCAGACTCTCAACAGTGGTTGATCGGTGGGTTACCGAACGGCTCTGTGACAATAGACGCCGTCAGCGGTACAGGGCAGCAATTGGCAAGCATCGACGTTGAGTCACATCCCATCAGTGGTCCGATTTTTTCAGGTCCGCAACAGTATCCATTTGTATGCAGCAGTGTGCTTGAGTGGGGCGTTCAGCCACTGGTCGATCATCAAGAAGAGTGGGGCTTCCCAGTGTTTGATGATTCAGGAGATGTTATCGGCTACAGCAAGGATTGCTCGGTTGAACCGTTTGTCGAGTATCAATATCGAAGTACCAATGGTGAATATCTGGCTATGCCTGATGACGGTTCAAGGCCTGCCGATATGTCAACCACCACACTCACTGATGGTCGCTTGGTCGATTTTGTGATTCGCTGGGAGCGCGGCACAATTAACCGTTTTCTCTACAGTTATGCTGTGCTCGCAGATCCCTCTGACCGCTCAGAAAGTGCTTTGGATCCCGGGACCGTTAACTGGACCGGACGATTGCTGTTTCACTTTGAAGGCGGAGTAGGTGTAGGACATTTTCAGGGCCGTATAAACGCAGGCAGAGCTCGCTTGGCTGAGGCACTGGCACAAGGGTATGCTGTTGCATACTCCTCGGGAAATCGTACGGGTGAACATTACAACCTTCAGGTGGGTGGTGAAACCGCCCTGATGATCAAAGAGCACTTTATCAAGCGATTCGGGCCACCACTTTACACTGTGGCAATCGGTGGTTCAGGAGGCGCGATCCAGCAGTATGTTTACCAGCAGAATCATCCCGGGTTAATTGATGCCGGTGTGCCACAGTATTCCTACCCGGATATGGTTTCCCAGACTATCCATGTGGGTGATTGTGAGTTATTGGAGCACTACATGGACGTTACCGACCGTGATAATCCCAAGTGGCAGATAACCAATAATCGCAGCATGCTGATTGGTTTTAACTCAACCGATGCCGTTCCTGATCCACTGGCTGAAATAAAGCGACAATTGGGGTACGCCAGCGCACCGGGTTCCAACGAATGTATTCCCGCGTGGCGTGGTCTCACACCACTCAGCATGAATCCACATTATGGCCAGGTTCGAGAGCAAGAAAAGATGCACCCGCCAGGTATCATGGATTCAGTTCAGTGGACTCACTACGAAGACTTGAAGAACATCTACGGGGTTGATGCTAACGGCCAGGCAAGAGTGCCTTGGGACAACGTGGGTGTGCAGTACGGATTGCAGGCGCTGACTGAAGGGAATATCACTGAGGAAGAATTCCTCGATCTGAATGCCAGGATTGGCGGGTGGAAACATCCCTCCGAGATGGTGCAGGAAGGATTTCCGTTTCTTGGAGAGCCTACTGCCGAGAATTTTGATCCGTGGAGCCGTCGTAATATGAATCTGTCGGAAGGTGACGAACCGGCACCGCGCACTCAGGGTGATATCCAGGCTATTTCGGCTTTGTACCAGTCGGGCATGGTGTTTGATGGTCAGCTCAACATTCCGGTGATTGATTGGCGGCATTACCTGGAAGAAGAGTTAGATATGCATAACTCTCATCAGTCTTTCTCCGCCCGTCAGCGTATTACCAATCGAATGGGTAATGCGGATAATCAGCTGATCTGGTTTACCGATGCCAGACCTTCAGCATCATTTGATCAGACCATACAGGCCTTGGATGTTCTGCATGATTGGGTAATGAATATCAAAGCCAATCCCGAGGTCGGCGTTGCCGCTAATCGTCCGGAAACGGCTGTTGACGCGTGTTTTGCAACAGATGGCAGCCTAATTGCGCGAGGTAACGATGTTTGGGGCGGGGTGCTGGATGACAATGCCCCAGGTACGTGCACTCAAACATTCCCGTTGTATTCAACGTCAAGGATAGTTGCTGGCGGGCCAATCGAGGGGAGTGTTTTTAAATGCGCTCTGAAGCCTCTGGACACGGCACTCAGTGATGGCACCTATGGCAACTGGATACCGGACTCTGAGCAGATTGCCCAGCTCAGAACCATATTTCCGGACGGCGTCTGTGATTACAGCCAGCCCGATCAGGGGCGGTGAGGTACTATTGACGGGTACTATTGGCGGGTACTATCGGAGTGCCCGCCGCAATTGCTCACGGTGAAAGGTAGACGTTTCATCAATATCACTGATCAGTCGGCATTTGCGTACCGGGATGTTACTGCCAACCGGGATTTCACTCCGGCACACAATGCGTTCCTCGGGCGGGACCATGGCGTTGTATTGCTCGACCTCTGCCGGCGTTGGCATACGACTGGCCGCGCGCTCGCTGGCTTCTTCGGCTGTAATACAAGAACTGATCAGCAAACAAGCAAAGAGTAATGCAAGGGCTGTGCATGATTTATTAATAAGATTGTGTGGTGTTGTATCACTCATCGAGATTCTCCTCACTGCGATTCGAAATGTCTGTCAATGATGATGTGCTGAGCCAGAGCCCGTTCTTGCGATTCGGCCGCAATTTTGGCTGACCGTACAACCTGCTGAGTAACGCTTCAACTTCCACTGACGCTCCCCCTGAAGCATAAACCGAGTCCGGCTGATGTGGTCTGATGTTGGAGTTAACAAATTCACATGAGGCTTGTGTAACATTCAGGCTATAAACAGGCAGCACAACACTGTGACCGAACAAGAAATTTTCAAGCTCCAAGGCACATGAGGTTAGTGACGCAATCCCAAGTGACTGATCATAAAAATTGAAAGCGCGCTGCGATTGATTGAACATGAGCTCCCAATCTCCCTGATAACTTCGCAATGTAGCCGCTAATACATTGTTGTCCATATCGACGGAGTGAGGCAGACGCATGTAGTAGTCATAAATTCTCTGCAGCAGTTCGGCACCAATCTCATAACTCCGTTGTTCTACCTCATTTCCACCCAGTGCCCAGCCGCTGATCATGGTTGGTTCGTCAGTCCGGGCTTCGAAACTGGTGAGCCAACGTTGAGCATCGTTGGTCAGGGCATAATGATAGTTGGCGATCTGAAACCACAAATCAGGAAGTCGACCACTTTCGGCGGGTAATGTTTCCAGTGCACTGACAGCTCGCCACAGCTGAGTTCTTGCCTGCACCAGATGCCAACTGCGTTGTGGACCTTGCTGATAGCTGGCGGCGCGTAGGCGATGTCCGGAATTGGCTTGTAGTTGCTCTGACAGTGCAACAGGATTACCGGCATAAAGACGATTGCTTAACCATTCGTGATAACTGAGGTATTGATTGAGGCTTTCCCAGTTTCTGCGGTCGATGTCCAGCGCAATCATCCGGTCGAGCACCAGCAGTTGTTGATCTGTGTACAGGCCCTGATTCGCACGGATCGCCAGAAACAATTCCTGGTACACGGAGGCAGATTCAGCCAATTGACCTTCTGACCGTAACTTGTCTGCGGATTCCTGAAGTTGGAACAATCTGTCATTTGAAAAATTGCTGAAACCGGCTTCTGTGGATTGTTGAGCCAGAACGGAAACAGGTACGAGTAGCACTGCCAGAAAGAGGACAGAAGCAACAAACGACACTGACGTTTTCTGGCAAACACAGCAATTCACGACTATTGGCTCCAAAGGCGAACTGAATCATTGTTCCGGTAGGCTGCTTCCGATGGCCAATTATTAATGCGCTTTATGCGCTTTACTGTCAACGATATTCATTGATTGCATTTGTTGCTGGATTTATCAGCAGATTTGCGCACAATAACAGCTTTGGCAATCCAGCAGTTTTACTAGAATCTCACAATCAGTTAACAGGAATTACCATGAAATTCGAAGACATACGCAATATCTGTGTGGTTGGTGCCGGCAACATGGGGCACCAGATTGCACTTCAGGCGGCAATTTGCGGTTTTAGTGTTAAATGTTTTGATGTTAATGCTGAAACGTTAAAAAAGGCTGATAGCTTCGTTAACTCCTATCTGCCCGGTCGTGTTGAGAAGGGCCGCCTTTCAGAGGATCACGCAAGACAGGCACGCGTCAACATTCAGTTTGTTGATTCGCTGCAAGTGGCCGCTGGTGATGCTGACTTTGTGATTGAGGCAGCAACAGAGGTGCTGTCACTCAAGCGTAAGATCTTTGCAGATCTGGATAAGATTGCGCCAGCCCATTGTATTCTGGCAACAAACAGTTCTGCGATCGTGAGTTCTAAAATTGCTGATGCCACACAGCGGCAGGATAAGGTGGTCAATATGCACTTTTTTAATCCCGCGCTGGTGATGAAACTGGTTGAAGTGGTCAAGGGCCCGCATGTATCAGACAAAACAGCTGACCTGACCATGCAATTGAGTAAAGTGATGCAGAAAGTACCTGTCTTGCTAAAGAAAGAAGTAGACGGGTTTTTGTTGAACCGCATTTTTGCAGCTATTTCAAAGGAGGCCATGTGGCTGCTGGAGATGGGTGTTGCTGACGTGGAAGATATTGATAATGCATGTGTTTTTGGAGCAGGGCACCCTATGGGGCCGTTTCGGCTGAACGACCTGACAGGTATTGATCTTAGCTACATTATGCGAATGGAAAAATTCCGTGAGACCGGAAATGCTGCAGATCTGCCAAACCCTCGTCTTGTGGAGCACTACATGAAAGGTGAATTCGGTGAGAAAACCGGGAAAGGTTGGTACGATTACAGCACCAAAAAATAGATCTTGATCGGCGTGGAGGCGATTTGCATCGCGCTTCCACGCAAACCCGGTAAAACCCACGGAGTCTTTTTCTCAACGTGGGTTTCAGGCAATTTCAGGTGGTGCAGTTCAGTCGTTGGTGGCAGGAGACAGCGCCTGTGCGAGGTCAGCTGGTTCCAGCTCCAGTCCACTCATCTCCAGATCCCAGTTAGGTCCGACCATGGCATTGTCTTCGTGTATACCCGGCAACCATTCAGCCATAAAGTCTTCCAGTGAGATAGAACGTGGCGCGTAGGTTTTCCACTCTTCAGTGCATAACGCAGCGGCATAGCGTTCATCAGACCAAAACGGGAATACTTCTGTATCTTCAAATTCTACGGAAGGGCATATCGCCCAGCCGTCATCACCGTATAATCCCCAAACCAGACCTGTTTGCTGAACCTGATCAATAAACAGTTCATAATTGGCGTCTTCGTTCTCCCCAAGGGTGGCGGGGAATTGGTTTTCCGTGCTCATTGATGTTCTCCTTCGTTGAAGGCGCCGATTGTAGCGGAATAATACTCAGGATACATCAGACCTGTTCAGGGTTTCAGAAAAAGGAGGTGGTTTATGTCGCAGTCAGCAACCGGTTGTCGAGCACCTGTGATTGACGTGTCAATCAGTCCGAACGGCAGTATGGAGTTGCTCTCGCAATTTGAAGTTGAACGTTTGCGCAATATAGGACATGGAGACCTCTATGAATTGTTCAGACGTTGCGCTCTTGCAGTCCTTAACTGTGATGACACTTTTGACTCAGCTGATGAAGTCTATCGTCGATATCCGGACTTCAGTATCGAGATCATTCAACGTACCCGAGGAATCAAACTGCGTCTGAAAAATGCCCCGGCGTGCGCCTTTGTTGATGGAGTTATCATCAGCGGCGTCAGGGAGCACCTGTTCTCAGTACTTAGAGACATTGTGTTTGTATCCAGTGAACTTTATCGGCCTCAAGAAAGTCCGGAACCCGCAGCACAGGGAGACTTTGAAAGCATTCGGGTATACCCGGCATCGAGCAAACATGCTGATGTCATCAAAAATCTGGTATTTGATGTATTAAGAAATGCGGGCTTGTTGCAGCCAAGATTATTGCCAGATCTTATTGTGTGTTGGGGCGGACACGCCATCAGTCGCGAAGAGTACAACTATAGCAAGGCCGTTGGTTATCAACTTGGTCTGCGACGACTGGATATTTGTACCGGCTGCGGCCCCGGGGCTATGAAAGGGCCGATGAAGGGGGCAACCATAGGACATGCCAAGCAGCGGATCAGCAATGGGCGTTATATCGGTATCAGTGAACCTGGAATCATTGCTGCGGAATCGCCAAATCCAATCGTAAATCATTTGATAGTCATGCCGGATATCGAAAAAAGACTGGAAGCCTTTGTGCGTGTTGCTCATGGCATCATTGTGTTCCCGGGTGGCGCCGGCACTCTTGAAGAAATTCTGTTTTTGTTGGGGACATTGATGGATCCCCGCAATGCTGACATCTGTTTGCCCGTGGTTTTCGCCGAACCTTCGACCAGTCAGGGTTACTTCAAGCGTATTGACCACTTTCTGGTACAAACGCTGGGTGAAGAGGTGCGTCAGTATTATCAGATTGTCGAGGATGACCCGGTTGGAGTTGCAAAGCTCATGAAAAAAGGTATGGGTCGAGTCAGTGACAGTCGTCGAAAAACAAGGGATGCATACTATTACAATTGGCTTTTACATATCCCCGAGCAAATGAAGTCGCCATTTGATGTGAATCATAAGAGTATGGCGGCACTTGAGTTGTCCAGAAACCTGCCGCCGTCAGAGCTGGTTGTAAATTTGCGGCGCGCTTTCTCTGGCATTGTTGCCGGAAATGTTAAAGACAAGGGAGTACGTCTTGTTCGTGAACACGGTCCTTTTGTTTTGCGTGGCGATCAGACAATCATGAGCGCGATGGATGAGTTGTTGCGTGACTTTGTTGAAGCCGGCAGGATGAAGCTGATCAGGGAGTCATATAATCCTTGTTATACTATCGAGCCTCTTGCAAGCCCGCAGCAATAGTTGACTAAATTAGTCGGATAATTAATAATCCGCGTCATTTACGAGGTAGATCATGAGTGAGCAAGTCGAAAGCCTTATCCGTAAGGAATACGCTGCCGGTTTTCACTCGGCGATTGAGTCTGACACCTTGGCTCCTGGTCTGGATGAGGACACTGTCCGGTTTATTTCCGCACAGAAGCAAGAGCCTGAGTGGATGCTGGATTGGCGGCTGAAAGCCTTCAGGGCGTGGCAGGAAATGGCCGAACCCACGTGGGCGCATGTGCATTATCCTGAGATTGATTTTAGTTCGATCTCTTACTACAGCGCGCCAAAAAGCATGAAAGATCGCCCCAAGAGTCTGGATGAAGTTGATCCGGAATTGATTGCGACTTACGAAAAACTGGGGATACCACTGCATGAACAGGCTGCCTTGGCAGGTGTTGCAGTTGATGTGGTTTTTGATTCAGTGTCTGTGGTGACTACCTTTAGAGAAAAACTACGCGAAGTGGGTGTGATTTTCTGTCCCATCAGTGACGCCATTCGCGAACATCCAGAGCTTGTAAAGAGATATCTGGGTTCTGTTGTCCTGCAAAAAGATAATTTTTATGCCGCGCTGAATTCTGCCGTTTTCTCTGATGGCTCTTTTGTATACATACCCAAAGGTGTCCGTTGCCCTATGGAGTTGTCGACTTATTTCCGTATTAATGAGTTGAACACCGGGCAATTTGAGCGAACTCTCATCATTGCTGATGAAGGTTCATATGTCAGTTATCTCGAAGGCTGTACTGCTCCCATGCGTGATGAGAATCAGCTTCACGCTGCTGTTGTTGAACTGGTAGCGCTGGATGATGCACAAATCAAGTATTCAACAGTACAAAACTGGTATCCCGGTGACAAGGAAGGCAAAGGGGGCATATATAACTTTGTAACCAAGCGTGGTGTTGCACACAAAAACGCGCGTATTTCGTGGACTCAGGTTGAAACCGGTTCTGCCGTTACCTGGAAATACCCTAGTTGTATCCTCAAAGGTGATAACAGCGTCGGTGAGTTTTATTCTGTTGCTTTGACGAATAATTTTCAGCAGGCAGATACAGGTACCAAGATGATTCATCTTGGCAAGAATACTCGTTCTACAATTGTTGCCAAAGGTATTTCAGCAGGTCGCAGTAACAGTGCTTACCGTGGGCTTGTCCGTATCAATCCGACTGCGGAGGGCGCACGTAACTATACGCAGTGCGATTCATTGTTAATTGGCGATCGTTGCGGCGCTCACACATTCCCTTATATCGAAACCAAAAATGCTTCAGCCGTGATTGAGCATGAGGCAACAACATCCAAAGTCAGTGATGACCAGCTGTTTTTATGTCAGCAACGTGGTCTTGATGCTGAAAAAGCCGTGTCGATGATTGTGAACGGTTTTTGTCGGGAAGTGTTCAAAGAGCTTCCTATGGAATTTGCGGTTGAAGCCGGCAAGCTACTGGAAGTCAGCCTCGAAGGCTCGGTCGGTTAACCCTATTTTACAAACGGAAAATGATTATGCTTGAAATACACGAGCTGTTTGCCAAAGTTGATGGCAAACAGATTCTGAATGGTTTAAACCTGAGCATTAAACCCGGTGAAGTGCATGCCATCATGGGGCCGAATGGTTCCGGTAAGAGTACGCTCGGCAACGTGCTAACCGGGCGTGCGGGCTATGAAGTGATATCAGGAGATGTCACGTTCAATGGCAAAAATCTTTTTGATCTGGAAGTGGAAGAGCGTGCCAGAGACGGTCTTTTCCTGGCATTTCAGTATCCGGTAGAAATTCCAGGCGTCAGCAACATGGAGTTTCTCAAAGCATCAGTCGATGCCCGCCGCAAGCATCTGGGATTACCCGATCTGTCCTCATTCGATTTTATGAAACTTGCACGCGAAAGTAGCCAGAAGGTTAATCTTGACCCGGCTTTTTTGAAGCGCGGCGTGAATGAAGGATTTTCCGGTGGCGAAAAAAAGCGAAATGAAATTATGCAAATGATGTTGCTTGAACCGTCTCTGTGTATTCTGGATGAAACTGATTCAGGCCTGGATATCGATGCCTTGCAGGTGGTGGCCGTAGGTGTCAATGCCATGCGCAGCCCGGCACGTAGTTTTATCGTGGTCACTCATTACCAGCGCCTACTCGATTACATCGTGCCGGACTATGTGCACGTGTTATCTCAGGGGAAAATTGTTCGCACAGGTGATAAGGAACTGGCTAAGGAACTGGAAGCCAAAGGATATGGCTGGCTGGAAGAAGAGGGCGTTTGAGTATGTCAGACGCTATTGCTAACAGACTGCAGTCGATACCCGCAGTGTTGAATCCATTTCAGCAACATGCGCTGGTTTTGGCCGGTCAGCAGGTAATGTCTGACAGTCAGGCTATGATACTTGAGGCGCTGCGTCAGCAAGGTGCTGAAAATTTTAAGCGTGCCACCTGGCCTGGCCGCAAAGTTGAACACTGGAAGTACACATCGGTGCAGGCTTTGAAGGCCTATGAGTCCGCAGTCTGGGCTGCTCCAGCGATACTGCCAGTGGGTTTTGTTTCCGATCGTTTGATCGATTTAAACGCTACACGACTGGTATTTGTTGACGGGGTCCTTAATGCTTCGGCATCTGACCCCATGCCTGCAGGAATCAGTCTATTTTCAGACGCAGATGCTGATGCGGCACACGTGATTCGTTCGCATCTTGGCAAGATAGCAGGCGCTATTGACGCATCGCGCCGTAATTTATTTGCAGCATTGAACAGTGCCTGGACTGCCGAAGGTTTACTGATTCATGTGCCGCAAAACGTGATTCTGGAAAAGCCGATTTATCTGGTATACGTCAGCACCGGCAGTACTACTGTTGCCAATCAGCGTACTCTCATGGTGATGGAGCAAGGTGCAAATGCTCAAGTTATCGAGCATTTTCTCAGTGCCAGCAATGATGCTGCAGATAGTGGATTTGTGAATACACTGACCGAGATTCACATCGGTCAAAATGCGCATCTGCACCATAGTCGTTTGAATCTTGAGCACGAATCAGCAGCCCATGTAGGCGCTGTTCATGTAAATCTGATGCGCGATGCGGTGTTTAACGGATTTACCGTGGCTGAGGGCAGTAAACTCAAGCGTCTGGAATACCAGTTGAACCATTGTGGCGAGGGAGCATCCTTGAATTTTGAGGGCGTGTATCTTGCCCGTCACGATCAACTGGTTGATTACCATACCTGTATCGAGCATCGGGTTCCACATTGTACCAGTCAGCAGGTTTTCCGCGGCATCGTGGGTGACAAAGCCAAAGCGGTGTTTAATGGCCGTATCCATATTTTTCAAGATGCTCAAAAAACTCTCGCGGAAATGAATAACCGTAATTTACTCACCTCTGATTCCGCAGAAATAAATACCAAACCAGAGTTGGAAATTTATGCTGATGATGTGAAATGTGCACATGGCGCTACCATCAGCCAATTGGACGATAACGCCCTGTATTACCTGCAAAGCAGAGGTATCAGCCCGTCTCAGGCGCGAATGATGCTGAGTTTTGGTTTTGTAAACGAGCTGTTATCAGCGTTGCCGGTTGAGGATGTCAAGTTGTGGCTGGAAAGTTGGTTACAACACAGATTCTCCGAGGATCGCAGTCTGGTAAGTGATGTAAAGCCACTGGTAAATGCTGGAGCCCATTGTTGATGTCGCAACCGCTGACAACGCTTGAGGTAGAAAAGATACGGGCTGACTTTCCGATTCTGCATCAGCAGATCAACGGTCATCCGCTGGTGTATCTTGATAATGCCGCAACTACACAAAAGCCTCAGTCAGTGATCGATGCGCTGGTGTATTACTACACACATGACAATAGCAACGTTCATCGTGGCGCACACACTCTCAGTGATCGCGCCACAGCAAAATTTGAAGCAGCACGCAAGTCGGTAGCAAACTTTATCAATGCTGCTCATACACAACAAATTATCTGGACGCGTGGAACCACCGAATCAATCAACCTGGTTGCAGCCAGTTGGGGAGCCAAAAATCTGCAGCCAGGTGACAAGATCCTGGTATCAGCACTGGAGCATCACTCTGACATCGTGCCTTGGCAAATGATTGCTGAAAAAACAGGGGCCAGTTTGATACCCATACCGGTTGATACAACGGGTGCGATTGAGATGGAGGCCTTTGTCGCACTGCTCGATTATCGCGTAAGGATGGTGGCAGTCAATCAGGTATCAAATGCACTGGGCACTATAAATCCGGTCACAGAGATCATCAAACAAGCGCATGCGGTGGGTGCGAAGGTGTTGATTGATGGCGCCCAGGCCATTGCGCATTGGCCCGTCGATGTACAGGCAATGAATTGTGATTTTTATGTTTTTTCAGGTCACAAATTGTTTGGGCCCACTGGCATCGGAGTTTTATATGGCCGTCGTGAGTTGTTAGAGCAGATGCCACCGTATCAGGGTGGCGGTGAGATGATCGAGACCGTGAGTTTCAGTGGGACAACCTTCAATCAATTGCCCTATAAGTTTGAAGCCGGTACACCGGACATCGCTGGTGCCATTGGCCTGGCGGCCGCAATAGATTATCTGAATATGTTGGATCGAGCGGCACTGGCAGCACATGAAGACGCTTTATTGGCATACGCTACTAAAAAAGCGCTGGCGGTTCCGGGACTAAAGATTATTGGCACCGCCAAGTCAAAAGCAGCGGTAATTGGTTTTGTTATTGAAGGTACGCATCCTTCAGATATTGGCATGTTAATGGATCAGCAGGGGATTGCCGTTCGCACCGGACACCACTGCGCGCAACCGCTGATGCAACAATTTGGTACTCCAGGCACCGTGCGTGCCAGTTTCAGTTTTTATAATACCTTTGAAGAAATTGACAGATTATTTTTAGCATTGGACAAAGTTCGACAGTTGTTGCTGTAAGAGACAACATAAGCAGATTCGTTTTCGCAGTGTGTTCTGACTTCTGTGAGGTAATAACATGAGTGTTAAAAGTTTTGATCCGCAAGCAATCTCCGATACGCCCGTCTCGGTGACGCCATCGGCCATAGCGCATTTCAGACGACAACTGCAAAAAGATCAGTCAGCTCGTGCTGTTCGCTTAAGTGTGAAAGAGAGCGGCTGCACCGGTTTTATGTATGTGATTGACCTGGTGCCGGAGTTAAATCAAAACGACTTGCGCCAGACGTTGGAAGATGGTGTGGAGTTGTTGATTGACCGGGGCAGTCTGAATGTCGTCAACGGTACCATGATTGATATGGTCACAGAAGGTGTTAACCGCCAGCTGAGATTTCTCAATCCTAATGCAAAAGATCATTGCGGATGTGGTGAGAGTTTCTCCATCAACTGACATCATTGGACAACTGAATGCAGCGACAAATGGTAGTGGCACAGGAAGATTGCCCTGCGCGCAGAGTGCCAGATGGCACACCTGTGACAATTCCGAAAAACAGCTTTGTCAGTATTACTCAGGCACTGGGTGGCAACTGCACTGTTGTGCATAACGGCCAGATGTTGAGAGTTGATGGTACCGATGCCGCCAATCTTGGCTTAAAGCCTGAGACTCTCAGTTTCCCGCCAGCACTCGACGACAAAATCAAAGAAGAACAGGTCTGGCAAGCGTTAGGCAGTGTATTTGATCCTGAAATTCCGGTTGATCTGGTTAATCTTGGTTTGATCTATAAAGTTGAAATTGATCACCTTAGCAATACGGTCAGTATTGATATGACATTGACTGCGCCCGGCTGTGGTATGGGGCCCGTTCTGGTTGGTGATGTTGAGTACCGCGTTAAAAAGGTACCCAACGTCAAGGACGTCAAAGTTGATCTGGTGTTTGACCCACCCTGGAGCCGGGATCGTATGAGTGAAGAAGCACAACTTGAAACCGGGATGTTTTATTAAGCATGAAGACTTTTGGCCTTGATATCACCGCTGCTGATATTGTAGATAATCTATCCTTTTTTGATAGCTGGGATGACCGCTACAAGTACATAATTGATCTTGGAAAAGAGTTGCCGCCCATGGCCGATGCCGATCACATTGATGAAAATTTGATTCGTGGTTGTCAGAGTAAGGTCTGGCTAAATAGCGAAAACAAGGAGGGACGCCTCTACTTTACCGTAGACAGTGACGCGTTTATCGTAAAAGGTCTGCTTGCCATTGTCATGGCAGCTTACAACGGGAAAACAACAGCAGAAATTCGTGCGTTTGACATTCAGGGTTTTTTTGCGTCGATTGACCTGATGCGCCATCTCAGCACTACCCGGGGCAGCGGCCTGCAATCCATGGTTGCACGCATACAAAGTCTGGCAGCCTGATTTAGCCCCGGAACTTCAACACCCATTCCGCATAAAGTCTACCGGCAGTATTTTGTTGCTCGGTGCTTAAACGCGCATTCAGCGCGTTGTACAAGACATTGGCATCTGACACTTCGTTATCGTGAGCCAGGCGCGCCCACATGGTTGCCATAATCAGATCCTGTGCTACGCCTTCGCCTTGCTCATACATGGTGGCCAGATTGTATTGCGCCTCGCCGTGATCGTATTCAGCGGCATAACCGTACCACTTAAGTGCTTCTTCAAAATTTGACTGCTTGAAAATCAACTCCAATGGCCAGCGTGTAAATACTTCCGAACGCATCCCCAAGCCATTATAAAAAAGTGTTCCAAGATTGTACTGAGCATTGATATGACCTTGCTCTGCTGCCATCCGCATCCATTTATAGGCGAGGGAATAATCCTGAGGCACACCTTCACCACTAAAATACATAACGCCCAGATTGTACTGAGCCAGGTGTAAACCGGCCTCTGCGGCTATGGTGAACTCCCGCAGTGCGGTCTCATAGTCGCCCGCGTAGGCCGCATCAAGCCCTGTTTCGTAAGCCTTGTAGTCTGGAAGCTCAGTAGTTTCATCAGCAATTTGAATTTGTGCGGAAGCTTTGTTACTCAGCAAGACAGCGCCTGTGGCAAGACTGAGTACCACCAGGATCAGTTTCACCCAATAAAGACCATCGTTACGTGTGTTCTGATAACTGCCTGATACCGGGGCAGAAGAGGAATGTGCCAATTCCAGCAGGGGATTGATCATGGTTGCGAATCACCAGATGCACTCTGTTGTAATGCTGATTCACCGGACTGGCGTTGCGTAAAGTCTGATATCCAGACGCGCGCAGCTTCCTGCATTGCCATAACATCCTCGGGGGGCAACATCTCTTGAATCAACACCGCGTTAGCTGCTGCGGCCTGATGCCCGGCAGCGCCGGCTAAGGTAAACCACTTGTATGCCTCCGCCGTGTTCTGCGGCACGCCCAGTTGGCCGTTAAACAATGCAACTCCCAGAGTGAACTGTGAGGGTGAGTCGCCATTATTTGCTGCTCGCAGAAACCAGTGGATGGCTTGTTGCGGATCTTTCACTACGCCAATGCCATTCAGGTACATCACCGCAATATTGTATTGCGCATTCGGATTATCTTGCTCAGCCGCCAGTGTAAACCAGCGCAGTGCTTCAAAGTTATCCTGAGTGACACCGGTACCATTCAGATAGCGATTACCGAGTTCAAACTGTGCCGCGGAACCACCGCCTTCGCCAATACTGATCAGCTCATCCATTTCCGTGACAGATTGTGCTGATGCGGTGCTTATCAAACCCAACACAAACAACATCCCCAGCAATGCCGAAGATACAGCTGCCTTGACCTTGTGCATCGGAAGATTACTCAATTCTGCTCATATAAAGACGCAGTATCATCGTCCGCAAACATGATCCGATTGGCATCCTCCAGCCATTTCAACGCAAGCTGTTCGCCCTCAACCAATTCGGTTTCAGAAACACTGTCACGCAACAATTCCAATGTTGGTAATGCTTCACGTGAGCCATTCAGATAAGCCAGCGTTAACCACTTGATCGCTTCAACCAGGTTCGGCGTTGTCCCTTGACCCAGTCTATAAATATCCCCCAGTTTTTGCTGAGACCCGGCATGCCCGGCTTGTGCGGTATCTGAAAACTCCATGATTGCGACACGGTAGTTTCCTGACTGCAACGCTGCCATGCCACGATCGTAATCAGCGCTCGCGGGTGCACTGAGAACTACTATTCCGGAAAAAAGCAATGCGCCAAGGTGATGCTTGAGTTTGACTGACATAAATAAGCCTTCCAATGTGTTGATCTATCCGAGGATAGTAGCATGACCAGTCAGATGCGTCTAAATTTGCAGACACTGTAAAAATAACTTTGAAAATTCGTCGAGTTATATATAATACGCGCCCTACGCACCCGTAGCTCAGCTGGATAGAGTACCTGACTACGAATCAGGTGGTCGCATGTTCGAATCATGCCGGGTGCGCCAGATTACAAAAGGGGATGTCCAACGGGCATCCCCTTTTTTATTCTGGCGTATTCCATCTACGAGGCGAATTGCTCATGTTTGACAAAACGCATCGCGTTTTGGACGCCTACCAAGGCGCCCCGAAGGGGTGAGTGTATTTGCCTCAGGCAAATATACGAATCAATCATGCCGGGTGTGTTGGAGAAATTCCCGAATCAATCATGCCGGGTGCGCCCAGCCAAAATGCCCCCGCTTTCCTGAAGATAACAGTTGCCGCACAAGGACTCATAACTTGCGCTAATTCCTTCGATGGCAACTTGCTGGCCATCGAACACGAACTGATCGCCATTTTTGCGTGCGCTGAACATGGCTTTTCGACCACAACGGCAGATTGTCTTCAGCTCTTCTATGGTGTGGGCAATTTCCAACAAGCGGCGGCTACCCGGAAACGCCACCGTGAGAAAATCGGTGCGGATACCGTAGGCAATAACGGGAATATTGTCGAGCAACACAATCTTTATCAGATCATCGACTTGAACTTCAGTAAGAAACTGGGCTTCATCAACAAACAGACAACTGACAGGTTTGCCATGCCTGGCCACAGCTGTCTGTTGGGCGCTAAAAAATGCAGCGCGCATATTTGCATGCGGTTCAACGATAAAATCCACGGCACGGCTGACGCCTAAACGGGACAATACCTTGTTGTCGCCCTTGGCATCGACTGCGGGTTTGGTGATCAGTATTGCATGACCACGTTCTTCATAATTAAAAGCTGCCTGCAACAACGACGTGCTTTTCCCGCTGTTCATCGCACCATATCGAAAATAGAGCTTGGCCATTCAGTTATCCGGTAGTCGACGGGCTTGTTGCCCGTAAGCCAATGGAAAAAACGGAGTGTAACAGCCGAGTCACAAATAATCATGACCAGCAATAAACACAGCACCATCCTGAATAGCCAATTGCGGGCGAGAAGTTCAGATATCAGTCCTCACCATTTTTACTTAATGGTTCGGCTTGTTTCGTGTACGACAGTTGAAGAGCCGGCACGACTAGCCAGATGCCATTGGAATGGCGGGCTATGGCACAGGCCTTCGTTACTGAGGAAGCCAGGATGAAACAGTCGTGACGCCGTCTTATTTCACCTCAACAAAAACAGGATTTGAATAAAACCACAAATCCTGCCACGGATCTTCACCGCGCGGATCAAGTTCCGGTTCCAATTCTGTTGTATTCGTGCCGCGTACACGCAGGTAAATCGGAGAAGAAACTGATGGCAACGTGTATGACATGGCAAAACAGCCGTTTTCAGCACGCCAGTCATCCGCATCAAAACGTTCTATAACACGCGTGCCAGCCGTGGAGGAGGTAGTTGGATCTGCAAACACACCCGTGACATCACCAGCAATCAGATCTACCCGATTAACAACAGGTGAATCACCATTGGCATTTGGAAATGAGGGCTGACAGAAACTGATGTCGACAGTCTCAGACGAATTCCTGCTGACACTTAGCGTGCCACCAATATCGGTAGACTCAGTAGCAGCCGACGCTGTAAACCCAAGTTCTGAAATCAAATCACCTGTGGTAACAAATATACGACCTTGTCGGAATGACTCCAGAATGGAGTGGTGATCTTTCTGCGCTTTAATGTAGGTTTTTGAGTACTCGCCCGGCCAGAAATCTGAACCTCCTTCACGCCAATGCACATGGCTGTCAGAGTTGGCTGTAATCCACCAATGCCGGCCTTCAGCGAGCATCGAGTCCCAGAACCCGCCCAGTTGAGCCGTCATCTGGTCATAACCCCCCATGGTTGGAAAACGACCATAACCGCCGCGTGCAGCGTCACTGTTGTCATTCTCGGCGGTCGTGGTTAATGTGCGTTGGCGCAATGCTGCGGCCTGGTGTCCGGGAGAGCCCTCCATACCCACAGCTATGTTGGGGGCAACACTGTTCCAGGCTCTGAGTTCTGCAGGTGTTGTAGTGCCATACACGGCCAAATCCGTTGCTGAGCGTGACGGGTGATGCGCTATCAACAAGGGAGCAGTAGACAGCTGTGCCATGGCGCGTAACGCGTCCAACATGCGTGATTCAGTATCCCAACTGGCATCCGCTGGCCACCGCTCACGTTTTGCAAATGTTGATTCAATGCTGAACAGATGATCGGCCTCCTTATCAGAGTACGGCACAATAATGCTGGAGTGGTCGGCTGCCGGGGTATCAAATTCCATACCATAAAACAGCATTACTTCAGGGACTGCATTGCGTGCCTGGAGCAATTCCGGGTAAGCATGGTCCCGATTGACTTTGGAATGATTAGGCCCGCCATGATCAGTGCTCACCATCCAGTCAAGACCATAACTTCGTGCCATCAGAGCATTCATCGGAATGGGGTAAATGGCATCACCTGACAGCACTGGAGTGGGCGGATTTGTTTCCTGATTCCAACCGACGCTGTATCGGCTGTGCACGTGGTGATCACCCGCCAGCCAACGCTCTTCAGTCTGTTGACTGCCACTGCTCGATTCGCTATTCGTCATCAAAAAAGCCGTGGTTGAGGTAATAATGGCTGCTGAGCCTAATACTTGAAACGTTTTCATTCAGTTGCCTTTGGCATTAATGTGCATGATCCAGATCGAGTTCAGTATGACTGTTGCCACCCCAGCAGCTGGAACCTGACCGCTCTTCAGGATTTGTGCAGAGGCGTTGGGGTGTGTCCGGTCGATTGTCGATGACGCGTTTGCTACCATCCGCTTGTCGCTCAATATTAAATGCATCATACAATTGACCGGTGACTGTGCGCGCCTGATAGATGATTTTCTCTGGTGTAAACTCGATCACCTGAAACAACTGTGTGTCCTCAGCCAGTCTGTCCATCGTTTCTGGCGCTGAGTCCCCGATCATATACATCTTGGGTCCAGATACCGAGACAACATACATCGGACCCGCCCCACCTAGCTGACCAGAAGCGCCGGATGCCACATTCTCCCCGCGCCCATACGTGTGGTCATGTCCTTGCAATACCAGATCAACACTAAATTCGTCAAAAACCGGTTGCCAATGTTCGCGCAAGCGCGGGTTATCTCTGCCCTGAGACACGGAGAACATCGGGTGGTGATACGTCACGACAGTCCAGTTGTTTGGGTTATCGCTGAGTACTTCTCTCAGCCAAGAAGCCTGAATCTGCATCATTTGATCACTTTGCAAAGCCTGCTGCGAGTCCAGTGCGATGTAGCGTACACCTTGATAATCCATGTAATACACCGTGTTCATCAGTTCTGCCGGGCCATTACCTGCGGTGGAAATATGCGCGGGCCACTGCGGGATCAGCACACGGGGGCCAGATTCCTGCGACAGATACTCATGGTTGCCCGGCGCAGCCACATTCACAATCATACTGTTTATAAAACTGCCGGCGTCAAACCACTCGCCCCACTCGTTATCATGGTTGTCGCCCGCACTTGAATTCACAAGATCTCCGGCATGCACCATGATCTGTGCACGTGGCGCCGTGCTAAAAGCTTCGCGTATTACCCGCGAGAAGTGCGCTTTTATCGCGTTTTGTGCATCACCAAAATAGATTGTTGTGTGCGGCGTGGTGTCGTCGGATGCAGTGCGGAACTGGAACCACTCGCTCCACGTTTCATCACCTCTCACTCGGTATGCATAAAGAGTGTCAGGTAGCAGATTTTCAAAGACAACCTGATGATGACGTCCGACACCATTCATTGTCTCCAGTGTAGTGCTACTGCCTTGCACAAGCTCAGCCGTCAAATGCAGGGCAGGGGAGTCAACAGCAACGCTGATCTGGGCGTAGGTATCAGTCGCATCGGCATGTGTTCGCCAGCTCACTGCCAGACTGGTCGCCGGATCTTGCGTGGCATTAAGTAAAATGCGATCCGGGAAAGCTGTAGGCTGGTAGGGATTTTCACCGACCGGTACCAGGGTGTTCTGTCCCAATACAGGCGCTGACAACATCGCAAACAGCAACGTTGTTACTGCTGCTACAGAGCGGCAAACATCTGTCAGAGAAGAGGGCGCTATTGGCATTTTTCGTATCCGTAAATTGTCAGTATCCAGACATCGTAATGCTGTTAAATGACATATTTACGAATAAGGGCAGGCCAGACTGTTAATAGATCCCCTGAATACGAAGATAGTCTTCGTAATTGCCTTTAAAATCGATCAAACCTGAAGGCTGCATATCGATGATACGCGTAGCCAGCGAGCTCACAAATTCACGGTCATGACTAACAAAAATCAGCGTGCCGGGATAGTTCTCAAGCGCCAGGTTAAGGGCTTCAATGGACTCCATGTCCAGGTGGTTGGTCGGTTCGTCCATGATCAATACATTGGGATTGATCAGGCTGAATTTGCCAAACAACATACGAGCTTTTTCACCACCGGATAAAACCGGCAGAGTTTTATTTACATCATCGCTGGAGAACAACATTCGGCCAAGAGCTGAACGCACCAGTTGCTGATCGCCCTTGGTCCACTGTTTCATCCAGTCAAACAGACTGATCTGCTCTACAAACTCTCCACCATGATCCTGAGCAAAGTAACCTATTTCCGCTTGCTCGGCCCATTTGAGTTTGCCACTGTCCAACAACACTTCTTGCATCATGCAGCGCAGCAATGTGGTTTTACCGGCACCATTGGGGCCGATAATCGCTACACGTTCACCGGCTTCAATTTGCAGGCCAAATTTGCTGAATAAAGGTTTATCAAACGCCTTTCCGGCATTTTCCAAAATCAGCGCTTGCCTGTGCAGACGTTTGTTTTCAACAAAACGTATGTATGGGCTGACGCGGCTGGATGGCTTGACATCCTCAAGCTGAATTTTTTCGATCTGACGTGCCCGCGATGTTGCTTGTTTAGCCTTGGACGCGTTGGCGGAGAATCGACTGACAAACGCCTGAAGTTCTGTTATCTGAGTCTTTTTCTTGGCATTTTCATTGAGCAAATGCTCCCGCGCCTGAGTTGAGGCCATCATAAAATCATCATAATTGCCGGGGTAAACCCGCAACTCACCGTAATCCATATCCGCAATGTTGGTACATACCGCGTTCAGGAAGTGGCGGTCATGCGAAATGATAATAATGGTGCTGTTGCGCTGATTCAGTACCTGCTCAAGCCAACGGATCGTATTGATGTCAAGGTTGTTGGTGGGTTCGTCCAGCAGCAGCACATCCGGATCAGAGAACAGCGCTTGCGCCAACAACACACGCAGTTTCCAGCCCGGCGCAATTGAACTCATTAGTCCTGAGTGCTGATCAAGTGGGATATCCAGACCCAGCAACAATTCACTGGCGCGGGACTCAGCGGTGTAACCGTCCATTTCGGCAAACGGTACTTCCAATTCCGCAACCGCCATGCCGTCTTCTTCAGTCATGTCTTCGAGTGCGTAGATGCGATCGCGCTCGGATTTGACTGCCCACAACTGCTCATGACCCATGATCACCGTATCCAGTACGGTAAATTGCTCATAGGCAAACTGATCCTGACGTAACTTGCCCAAGCGCACATCGGGCTCCAGCATGACTTGTCCGCTGGTGGGGACCATATCCCCCCCCAGAATTTTCATAAAAGTGGACTTGCCACAGCCATTCGCGCCAATCAAACCGTAGCGTTTGCCCTTGGTGAATTTGACGGATACATTTTCAAACAGGGGTTTGGAACCGAACTGCATGGTGAGGTTAGCGGTGGAGATCACGAAATGCTCGATACTGGCAGTCAATAAAGGCGCGCATACTAGCAGAATCTTCCAGTAAAGTGCTCGCCAATGACAGAAACAATGCCCGTACCAGAGGAATGCCCAGTAGCTTGGTAGCAGAAGATAACGGTGAAGCCAGCAATACCCGGGTTAAGATACCCAGTGTTAATCCAGAGCCCACCATCGTAATAGTCGGGTACTTTCTAATCAGCGCGAAGGGCTGATCACTGTTTGAACAGGCGATATGACGCTTGTGCTCAAGCTCAGCTGTCAATTTCAAAATCTGCACGCACCGTTCTGCTCGTTTCATGCTAAACCTTGTTCAGGGTTTGCCAGAGTTACAACGAATTTCTTCGAGAATAGCAAGAATCTGCTCGCGGGTTGCGGGCAGAGTCAGGCTGCGTCGATAGGTCTTGATACGATTCAGCAGAATAATTACAGCAAGCAACTGTATCGCTGCAAATGCAGCCAAGGCCACACTCACGGACGCGGTCTGCTCAAAAACAATCCAACCCGCCAATACAGTCAGAGCTATCCATGTCAGCACAAGCAGGGGGATGATCAGCAAACCGCTGACAACCAGTCGGCCTGCGTCTTCTTTTGCAAGTGAAATCTCTGCAATCGACAGGCGGATCAAGGCGGCGGTCATCACACCAAGACTTCGTAACCATTCTATACTCGCGCCAAGATCAGACTTTACTCTGTCAGTGCTGGGGTCTAACGGAGCTTCATCAGCCATCATCTGCGTCCAAGCAACTGTGCCAGAACAAACCCTCCCAAAAAGGCGATAGCAACCGTTGTGCCGGGTTTGGTTTTTGCCAATTCGGTTAACTCCTGGCCAAAATCCTGAGCTTTGGATTTGCCGGTCATCAGTTGTTCTATAGCTTCGTGCTTAAGATCAACACCCGCTGCAGTGGCTGCGTTCTGGAAATGTTTGCGCGCTTCAAGAAGCTTATCAAACGCTTCCAGAGCTGCCGCTTTGCTGGCCTCAAATTCGGCATCAGCCTGTTTAGTACTGTAGTCTGAGGCTGAATACTGTGTTGAATCTGCACTCATCATGGTCTTCTGATAACAATTATCGGAATGTCGTATCTGACGCTGTTCGCCGGATTGAGAGTCACTTGACGCCTGATAGAATAACCTTTGCCGCTTGCAGGTGTTCGGCGGCTTCATGACCCAGCGTTGTCAGGAATCCACCATCTTCGTGCTCTACCAACTCCTTGGCATACAAGCGTTTCGCCGCTGCAATGATGTCGGGATCAGCGTTGCTGTGTACTTTCAGTCCAACACGAGCGCTGCTGAGATCAAACTTCATCAACAAATCAATTTCATTAATCAGTTCTTTACTGAGACTCATAATGTCCTCACCCCGGTAATCTATAGCTGTTTTATCGGTAGCTTCAGTCAACTGTGGCGACTGAAAATACGGTTGTTGTAGCAAAGAAAGTAACACATAAACGCTGTTTAGGGGCTGCTTTATCCGATCAATTTATGATGCGTATCATAATTCTGGCTTCCGAGCTAATTGTTGACAATTTGATAGTGCAGGGTGATTATTGGCAGGCTTTTGGGGCGCAGCCACCTTTCTTCCATATGGATTATCTACAATTGACCGCGTCTGAACAAAAAAGCCCGGGGCAGACACTGTCAGATGGTGCGTTTGAGCGCATCCAGAATGCCATCGTCAAAGGCCAGATTGAACCCGGCTCAAGAATCAGCGAGCAGTATTTAAGTACCACATTCGGCATTGGTCGTGGTCCGTTACGTGAAGCAATCCGGCGGCTCGAGGGACGGCGCCTGGTAGTGCGGATTCCCCATGCCGGCGTCAGAGTCGTTTCGCTGAGCTTTAATGAATTGATTGAGCTTTATCATGTGCGTGAAGCGCTTGAAGGCATGGCGTGCCGCCTGGCAGCACAAAATATGACAGACACAGAGATCGCGGGGCTGCGTGACGTGCTGTCCATGCACGAACAACACAGTGGTTTGCAGGCCAATGAATCGTATTACCAGCAGGAAGGCGACCTCGATATTCATTTCCTGATCATCCAAGGCAGCAAAAACCGTACGCTCAGTGAACTGTTATGTGGTGACTTGTATCATCTGCTAAGAATGTACCGTTACCGCTTTTCCACAACCCCCAAACGGCCACAGCAAGCGTTTGCGGAGCATCACCGTATTATTCAGGCCATTGCAGATCGTGATGGCGAACTGGCGGAAATGCTGATGCGCCGTCATATCAGCACATCACGCCGAAACATTGAACAACGTATGCAGGAGACATCACATGTTAAACAAGACACCCGGCCAACGCTTTCGTGACGCAATAGCTGAAGAGCAGCCATTGCAAGTCATTGGGGCCATCAATGCCAATCATGCGCTGTTGGCAAAACGCGCGGGATTCAAGGCTATTTATCTGTCCGGAGGCGGTGTGGCGGCCGGGTCACTGGGATTGCCAGATCTGGGTATCAGCGGATTGGATGATGTATTGACTGATGTCAGACGAATCACTGATGTATGCGACCTGCCACTGCTGGTTGATGTGGACACAGGATTCGGTTCAAGTGCGTTTAATGTGGCTAGAACGGTCAAATCAATGATCAAGTTTGGTGCTGCTGCCATGCATATCGAAGATCAGGTGGGCGCCAAGCGCTGTGGCCATCGACCGAACAAAGAAATTGTCACGCAGCAGGAAATGGTTGACCGCATCAAGGCAGCCGTTGACGCACGCATTGACAACAGTTTTGTGATCATGGCGCGCACGGATGCCTTGGCCGTTGAAGGTTTGAATGCCGCGCTTGATCGTTCTGCTGCCTGTATAGAGGCTGGCGCTGATATGATATTTCCGGAAGCCATCACTGAATTGGCGATGTACAAAATATTTACAGATCGACTGAAAGTTCCTGTGCTGGCCAACATTACCGAATTCGGCGCCACTCCTTTGTACACCGTTGAGGAATTGGCCTCGGTCAATATCGCCTTGGTACTGTATCCGTTGTCCGCATTTCGGGCGATGAATAACGCGGCAGAAAATGTCTATAACGCAATTCGTCGCGACGGCACGCAGAAAAATATCATTGACACCATGCAGACGCGTGCCGAGCTATATGACCGAATCGATTATCACCGTTACGAGCAGCACCTTGATTCGTTGTTCGCTCAACAGAAAAAGTAAATTCAGGAGACAAAATCATGGCAGAAGCAAAAGTACTGAGTGGCGCAGGTCTGCGCGGACAGATAGCCGGAAAAACTGCATTATCGACAGTGGGAGTGTCTGGTTCAGGACTGACCTACCGCGGTTATGACCTGCAGGATCTGGCCGAGAACTGTCAGTTTGAAGAAGTCGCACATCTGATTCTCAAAGGACATCTGCCCACGACGGCAGAGTTGACAGAATACAAATCCCGACTGAAATCTCTGCGCGGATTGCCCAAGGCTTTAAAAGAAGTATTGGAACGTATCCCCAAAGACGCACATCCGATGGATGTGATGCGTACCGGGTGTTCGGTGCTGGGCAATCTCGAAACCGAGACCAGTTTTGAACAACAGCAGTTGGCCGCAGATAGACTGCTTGCTGTTCTTCCGTCAATTATCTGTTACTGGTACCGGTTCTCACACGATGGCGTACGCATCAACGAGTCGACAGACGACGAATCAATCGGCGCCCATTTCCTGCACATGCTGCATGGTTCGAAACCAAAAGCTTTGCACGAACAAGTGATGAATGTGTCACTGATTCTGTATGCCGAGCACGAATTTAATGCTTCGACATTTACAGCGAGAGTGTGTGCCTCCACATTGTCTGATATGCACAGTTGTATCACCGGAGCGATTGGATCTCTGCGCGGCCCGCTGCATGGTGGCGCCAATGAAGCAGCGATGGAGATGATTGAAAAGTTTAGCAGTGCTGACCATGCAGAACAGGAAATGATGGGCATGCTCGCCCGTAAAGAAAAAATCATGGGTTTCGGTCACGCAATCTATAAGGATTCTGATCCGCGTAACGCCATCATTAAATCCTGGGCTGAAAAACTGGCCGCCGATGTCGGAGACACCGTGCTTTATCCTGTGTCGGTTCGCTGTGAAGCAGTGATGTGGCGAGAGAAAAAGCTGTTCTGTAATGCTGACTTTTTCCATGCATCGGCCTATCACTTCATGGATATTCCAACAAAATTGTTTACGCCCATTTTTGTGATGAGCCGGCTTACCGGCTGGGCTGCCCATGTGATGGAACAGCGCGCCGACAACCGGATTATTCGCCCGAGCGCAGAGTACACCGGCCCGGAACCCAGAACCGTCCCGGCTATCCATTTACGTTGATAACAACTAAACCGCGCTGATCACCAGATGCATGTTGACCACAGTAAAACAGGTTGCCACATAATGAACACTCTTTACAGAAAACCGCTCCCCGGCACCCAGCTTGATTATTTCGACGCGGCAGACGCTGTCAATTCAATCAGTGCCGGAGCATGGGAAAAGCTGCCTTACACATCACGGGTGCTGGCGGAGAATCTGGTGCGTCGTTGTAGCCCGGAGACTCTCACCGCGTCGCTCTCGCAGTTGATCGAGCGCAAACGTGATCTGGATTTCCCGTGGTTCCCGGCACGTGTGGTGTGTCATGACATTCTGGGACAAACGGCGTTGGTGGATCTGGCAGGGCTCAGAGATGCTATCGCCGATCAGGGCGGCGATCCGGCACAGGTCAATCCCGTGGTGCCAGTGCAGTTAATTGTTGACCATTCACTGGCCGTTGAGTGTGGTGGCTACGACCCTCAGGCCTTTGAAAAAAATCGTGCCATCGAAGACCGGCGTAACGAGGATCGTTTCCATTTTATCGACTGGACACGGCAAGCGTTCAAGAACGTCGATGTTATTCCACCGGGCAACGGCATCATGCACCAGATTAATCTGGAAAAAATGTCGCCGGTCATCTACGTCGATAAAGGTGTTGCGTTCCCGGACACCTGTGTTGGCACTGACAGCCATACACCTCATGTGGATGCACTGGGTGTTATTGCGATTGGGGTCGGAGGTCTGGAAGCTGAAAACGTAATGCTGGGACGTGCCTCGTGGATGCGGTTGCCGGACATTATTGGTGTGGAGCTCACCGGTAAACTTCAGGAAGGTATTACAGCAACTGATATGGTCCTGGCACTGACTGAATTTCTGCGTCAGTCAAAAGTCGTGGGCGCGTATCTGGAATTTTATGGCGTGGGCGCCGCTGCATTAACACTGGGTGACCGGGCCACCATTTCCAATATGTCACCAGAATATGGTGCGACTGCCGCGATGTTTTTTATAGATCAGCAGACCATCGACTATCTGAAATTAACAGGCCGCGAAGACCAGCAGGTCAAGTTGGTTGAGACCTATGCTAAACAGACAGGCTTATGGGCTGACAGTTTAATCAGTGCCGAGTATGAGCGGAAACTGACCTTTGATTTATCGTTGGTGGTCAGAAATATGGCCGGCCCCAGCAATCCACATGCCCGCGTGGCAACGGCAGATCTCGCCAGCAAAGGCATTGCGGTCAATTTGCCTGAGTCTCGCGCGCAAGAAGCTGCGGGACAGATGCCTGATGGTGCGGTGATCATTGCGGCAATCACGAGTTGTACCAATACCAGCAATCCTCGCAATGTGGTGGCGGCAGGCTTACTTGCCCGCAACGCCAACGCACTGGGTTTAACGCGAAAACCCTGGGTTAAAACCTCACTGGCTCCCGGATCTAAAACCGTCAAATTGTACTTGCAGGAAGCAGGCCTTGAGTCAGAGCTGGAAAAACTTGGGTTTGGCGTAGTGGCGTTTGCCTGCACAACCTGTAACGGAATGTCGGGGGCCCTCGAACCGCAGATACAACAGGAAATTATTGACAGGGATTTGTACGCAACAGCCGTTTTGTCAGGTAACCGCAATTTTGATGGACGTATTCACCCCTACGCCAAACAGGCCTTTCTGGCGTCACCTCCGTTGGTTGTTGCTTATGCCATCGCCGGCACTATTCGTTTTGACATTGAAAAGGATGTGCTGGGCATCTCTAGCGGGCGTGAAATTCGTTTAAAAGATATCTGGCCCACTGACAAAGAGATTGACGCAGTTGTTAAAGCGTCGGTTAAACCCGAACAGTTCAGACAGGTCTATATACCGATGTTTGATCTGGATCGCGCAACTGAAAACAATGTCAGCCCCCTGTATCATTGGCGCGCGGCATCCACTTACATTCGCCGCCCACCTTACTGGGAAGGAGCTCTGGCCGGCACACGCACCTTGACCGGCATGCGTGCACTGGCTGTACTCGGAGACAATATCACCACCGATCATTTATCACCGTCCAATGCCATCATGATGGACAGCGCTGCCGGTGAATATTTGCATAAAATGGGCTTGCCGGAGGAAGACTTCAATTCATACGCAACCCACCGTGGTGATCACCTGAGCACACAACGAGCCACGTTTGCCAATCCAAAATTGCTAAATGAAATGGTGGTTGTTGATGGCAAAATCAAACAGGGATCCCTGGCTCGTATAGAGCCGGAAGGCACGATTACCCGCATGTGGGAAGCGATTGAGACCTACATGGATCGCAAACAACCGCTGATCATTATCGCGGGCGCCGATTATGGACAAGGATCATCGCGAGACTGGGCGGCCAAAGGCGTGCGTCTGGCAGGCGTAGAGGCCATAGTGGCAGAAGGATTCGAGAGAATTCATCGTACCAATCTGATTGGGATGGGTGTATTGCCACTTGAATTCAAAGCCGGCACGACGCGTAAAACACTTGCCATTGATGGCACTGAAACATTTGATGTGGCTAGCGAGCGCCAACCCCGCAGTGATCTGACGCTGATCATTCATCGCCGCAACGGTGAGACAGTGACTGTGCCGGTCATCTGCAGGCTGGACAGCGACGAAGAAGTATCCATTTATGAAGCAGGTGGCGTGCTGCAACGTTTTGCGCAGGATTTTCTGGCGTCTACCATTGGGGGTGCCGCGTGAATCATCAACAGAACGCTTTTGGAAGACAGCTAAAGATTCCTGCCACCTATATCCGCGGGGGTACCAGCAAGGGTGTGTTCTTTGTACTTGATGAATTGCCGCAGAATGCGCAGGTTCCCGGTAAGGACCGCGATCAGTTGTTACTCAGGGTGATTGGCAGTCCTGACCCCTACGGAAAACAGATAGACGGCATGGGCGGCGCAACATCGAGCACTAGTAAGACGGTCATTGTCAGCAAAAGTTCAAAACCGGATCATGACGTGGATTATCTGTTTGGCCAGGTGTCCCTCGATAAAGCGTTTGTCGACTGGAGCGGCAATTGTGGCAATTTGTCGGCCGCAATCGGCGGTTTTGCCATCAGCAAAGGCCTGATTGATACCGGCAAAGTTCCACGCGATGGTATCTGCGCCGTGAGAATCTGGCAGGCCAACATTAGCAAAACGATAATTGCGCATGTGCCAGTGAGCGCGGGCGAGGTGCAGGAGACCGGAGATTTTGAACTGGATGGAGTGACCTTCCCGGCTGCCGAGGTTGTGCTGGAGTTTATTGATCCGGCAGATGAAGGGGAAGGGGATGCCGGTGGATCCATGTTCCCCACCGGCAATCTGGTGGATGAGCTTGAAGTGCCAGGTATCGGAACTTTGAATGTCACCCTGATCAATGCCGGGATCCCGACTATTTTTGTAAATGCGGCGGATATTGGTTACCAGGGCACTGAGCTTCAGGAAGCCATCAACAGTGATAACAAGGCGCTGGCCATGTTTGAGAGTATTCGCGCCGCCGGGGCTCTGAAAATGGGTTTGATCAAACATATCAGCGAGGCTGCAGGCCGGCAGCATACACCCAAGGTGGCATTTGTTTCGCCACCAAAAGACTATGTATCGTCCGCTGGCAAACCTGTCAGTGCCACTGAAATCGATTTGTTGGTCAGGGCACTGTCGATGGGCAAATTGCATCACGCCATGATGGGCACAGCAGCCGTGGCAATAGGGACAGCGGCAGCGATACCTGGAACTCTTGTCAATCTGTCTTCAGGTGGGGGTAACCGGACGGCTGTCAGATTCGGACATCCGTCAGGCACCTTGAGGGTTGGTGCAGAAGCGACTCAAGTGAATGGCGAGTGGACTGTTAAAAAAGCCATCATGAGTCGAAGTGCCCGAGTGCTGATGGAAGGTTGGGTGCGCGTTCCAGCCTGATCAATTGCGGCTTTATGTTTTGGAGGATCTGATCGGTATCACGGTAGTTGCCTTGATTTCCTCCATGACAAAACTGGCAGTGACGTCAAACAGATCCGCTTCAATGAGCTTTTGGTAAAGACGGTCATAACCCGGCATATCAGGCACAACGGCTTTGAGTAGATAGTCAATTTGCCCACCGAGGCGATAGACCTCCAACACGCCCTCGACACTTTGCACCACTGAATTGAATTTCTCCGCCCAGGCAGCATTGTGTTGATTGGTGCGGATAGTGACAAACACCGTCAAACCGAGACCCAGTTTGGCAGGGTTCAACAGGGTCACACGTTGGCGAATCACGCCGTTTTCCTCAAACTTCTGTATGCGCCGCCAACAGGCAGACTTTGAGATAGCAATTTTTTCTGCCAGATCAGCTACAGACAAAGAGGCGTCCTGCTGCATCAGTTCAAGCAATTGACGGTCCTGCGAATCCAGTTCAATGTTCATCAGCTGCGCCTCTGCGATAGTTGCCAGTAATCCGGTTTATTGTTCCTGAATTTGTCATTTTTCTAAAACAATGGTTCGAATAATCTAGCATTGATAACACATTAAGGCACAATGTTTCATCCCGGAGACCCTACACTACTGTCATTGAATAGTCAGTCAGGCTGGGTTTATGAGCACTTTAATCGAAAAAATTCGCCAAGGTGTGATCGGACAGAACATGCCCGTTGAAACCGTCTTCGGCTTAAAACCTCTGGTGTATGCCGACTATACGGCGTCCGGACGTGGCCTCGATTTTATTGAAGATTTTATCCGCCATCAGGTGTTGCCGTTTTATGCCAATACCCATACTGAAACCACGTTAACAGGCGCCACAACAACCGCGTGGCGGGAATCGGCGCGACGTATGGTGCGCTCAGCCGTTAACGGACAGCAGCACGACAAAGTCATATTCTGTGGTTCAGGCGCAACCTCGGCAATCAATAAACTGATCGATATCATGAATCTACGATTGCCTGCTGAACTTGATTCTCAGTGCGGGTTATCCCTGTGTATCGCTGATGAAAATCGCCCCGTGGTGTTTATTGGGCCTTATGAGCATCACTCCAATGAATTGCCCTGGCGTGAAAGTATTGCCATCGTTGAAGTGATTCCCCTGAACATTGAGGGGGGCATCGATATCGCCGCGCTGGAATCCGCCTTGCTCAGGCATCAGCACCGAAACTTGTTGATTGGCAGTTTTTCGGCAGCCTCCAATGTCACTGGTATTAAAACGGATGTAGCCTTGGTGACCTCAGTGCTTAAACGTTTTGGAGCATTGGCTTGTTGGGACTATGCCGCTGCCGGCCCTTATGTGCCGATCGACATGAACGCCGAGCATCCACTGGATGCTGTTTTTCTGTCGCCGCATAAATTTGTTGGCGGTCCCGGAACGCCCGGGATACTGGTGGCCAAACAATCTTTGTTTCTGAACAAAGTGCCTGCCGTGCTTGGCGGTGGCACCGTGTTATACGTGACCCCTGAGGATCATGTGTTTGTAACCGATGTTGAGCGCAGGGAAGAGGGCGGTACACCGGCGATTATTGAATCAATCCGCGCAGGACTGGTGTTCTCACTTCAACAGCAGGTGGGTACCGATGTCATACAAGCGCGCGAAAGTGCAATGTGTCAACAGGCGATGACCCGACTCATGAGCTGCCAAAATATTGAAATTCTAGGCGGTGATTCCTGTGAGCGACTACCAATATTTTCCATGAGAATCCGACACAAGGGACAAGAACTACATTATGGGTTTGTGGTGTCTCTGTTAAATGATCTGTTTGGCATACAGGTTAGAGGTGGATGTTCTTGTGCCGGCCCATATGCCCATACATTGCTGAATATGGACATGGACTACAGCCGGAAAATTGAATCTGCGGTGGTCAATGGGGTGTCTGTCTTAAGACCTGGCTGGATACGTCTTAACTTTAACTACTTTATCTCTGATGAAGAGTTTGCCTACCTGCTAGGGGCATTGGAACTGGTTGCAGACATCGGCTGGCGAATGCTGCCTGACTATCAGTACGACCCGCTTTCCGGTGTCTGGCGCCATCGGTCACGCCTCTCTGGCGGGCATTATGCCGGTGTCACAAAACCATCGGTTGAAAACATTGACTGGAATACACAGTTGTACCCACCGTTGTCGGCTTCAGGCCGGCAACCGCTACTACTGAACTGTGAGATGGCGTTGGCAGAGGCCAGGCAAACACTGTTATCAACAACAGGCCTGGCCGAGGTGATTGATGTCCAGTTACCTGATCCGCATAAGTCCTTGCGATGGTTTATGCAGCCCGGTGAGGCGCGGCATCTGTTACGCCAGATGGGGTAAAAAGGGTATTAAGTACCCGTCACGCTTGGTCCTGCATTTGCAATTAATTGTAGCCTGGAGAAGTATTTCCGGCTTTCACGGTTATATTCCGTCGTCTGCATCACTATAAAACAGGTGGTTGCACAGCAACCGTCCTGCACAATGAGCAAGGGATCATGTTAAAAAACAAAAACTTCAGTCAATTGTATGTCGCGATTACCACGTCCGCCTGTGTGCTGGGTGTACTGGTACCACTGTCCTCGCTACAGTCCCAGGAAGTCATCCCTCAACTGACTCGTGTCGATGAAACAGCCGCCAATATCACGTTGGACGGGCGTCTTGACGAAGGTGTCTGGCAACAGATCCCGGTGATTGACGGCATGCAGGTTATTTTGCCTGATACCCTGGCAGAAGCGTCCCTCAGAACCGAAACCAAGATTTTTTATACTGAACGCGGCATCTATGTTGGCGTGATGAATCATCAGGATACCAATACACTGGTCGCGCGGATGACACCGAGAGATACCCGCCTTGAACGTGATGGTGTGGTGATCAGTATTGATGCCTCGGGGGAAGGTCTCTATGGCTATATGATGCGTGTCAATCTGGGAGGCTCCAAAACGGATGGCACTATCTTGCCGGAACGTTCCATGAATATGCAGTGGGATGGTTCGTGGGATGCTGAAACCAGTGTGGTTGACGGTGGTTGGGTTGCCGAATATTTCATCCCCTGGTCAATGATGGCCTTACCACAAGTCGCGGGTGACGTGCGCAGAATCGGCGTGTATACCGAACGGCAACTGGGGGCATTGAACGAGACCTGGTCGTTTCCACCGCTGCCAACGACAGTGAACGAGTTCTTGTCGGCATTCCAGAAATTTGAACTTGAAGATATTGAACCCTGGCGGCAGATCACGTTTTATCCCTACCTGTCATCGGAATATGACGCCATCCGCAATGACAATGAAATCAGAGCTGGTGCTGAGATTTTTTGGCGGCCGACAACCAATTCACAACTGTCAGCAAGCCTGAATCCGGATTTCGGAAATGTAGAGACCGACGACGTAATTGTTAACCTCACGGCGTTTGAAGTGTTTTTCCCGGAAAAACGTGCGTTTTTTCTTGAAGGGCAGGATGTGTTTGCAACCTCGCCGCGCAACCAGAGCCCGCGCGGCCCGGGCGGACCCACGACCATGCTGAACACCCGCCGGATTGGCAGCGCGGCCTTATATGACATTCCAGCAGGGGTCAGAACCGTTGCGACCGATGTCAGTGCACAATCTGACTTAGTAGGCGCAGTGAAGTTTACCGGCCAAAACGGCTCCTGGCGTTACGGTACCTTGATGGCTTCTGAAGACGATATGGATATTCTGGGAACACGACCTGACGGCACGGTTGTTAAACTGGACGCTGAAGGTCGCGATTTCACTGTGGGGCGATTGCTGTACGAAGACACTGTAGGTGGTGGTCGCCGATCAATTGGGTGGATGGGCACGTCGGTTGATCATTCCAAAGTAGACTCAACCGTTAATGGTGTCGATATGCACTATTTCTCAGCCGATGCACGCTGGGTGTTTGACGGTCAGTTACTGCACAGCGACGTAGATGGAGTGCAGGGTAAAGGCGCTATCGCAGATCTCATTTTCCAGCCACAACGTGGCAGACAGCACAGGATTGCTGCCGGATATCATGACGATAAACTTGAATTAAATACGCTAGGGTTTTTGACACGTAATGACTTGAGTCATTTTGATTACTTCTACACACGTAATGAGTCAAATGTCGAAGGCTTGTTATCGCGCAGTAGCAGTATTTCCTTTTTTAATCACTGGAACGGCAACAATGACTGGGTGCGTCAAGGCATTTTTGTAGGTAGAAACTACACCTACCTGAACAACCATTCGTCCATGCTCAGTCTGCGTTATTACCACCGCCGTGTTGACGACAGACTTGGCAGAGGCACAGGTGATTATTACGTGCCAGGCCGTTGGCAGTTTGTTGCCAACTGGGAAACGGATCCCTCCAAAGTGATTCGTTATACCTTCGGCGTCGACGCCAACACTGAAGACCTGGGGGAAAAGTGGTTAACCACCACGGCAGGCATCAATTACCGGCCGGTTGATAACTTTTCTGTCAGTGCCGAGTTGGCTTACGCGGAACGTGATGGATTACTGGTACACCGCGGTAATGGCCGTTACACCAGTTACATCGCCACACAGTGGTCACCCAAATTTACTCTCGACTACTTTATAAATGCGCGTCAGCAATTGCGCTTTGGCATGCAGTGGACGGGCTTAAAAGCGTTCGAAAACAAATTTCTGCAGGTCAATCGTACCCGTATTGAACAACTGCGTGAGGTTCCGAAACCTAACCTGACCAGCGATGACTTTACGATCAGTCGTATGACGTTCCAGGCGCGTTATCGCTGGGAAATCGCCCCGCTGTCAGACTTGTTTATAGTCTATACCCGCGGAGGCAATCTGCCCGGTAATACCTTTGATGACTACACTGGCCTCTTGACTGAAGCCTGGTCAGAGCCTGTAGTGGATACACTGGTCATCAAACTGCGTTATCGACTGGGCTCCTGAGCCTGAATTGGATCATGAAAGACGGCTGCGCGTTTTTCGAAATGCGCAGCCACCGCCTCTTTCTGGTTGGGTGATCCCATCAATGCAAAAATCTGCTGCCTTTCAGCGGCAAATTGTTCTGGAGCTCCGTCATTGGCCTGCAAGTTCAACAGGTGTTTAGCCGCACGCACTGCGTGTGGATTGCGACTGGCAATCTCGGCAGCCAATGCCATAGCAGCCATGTATGGCTCATCTGACAGATGCGTAGCAAGACCCATTGCGAATGCTTCGCGACCATCAATAATTTTTCCGGTGAACACCAGTTCTTTGGCGATATCCGGGCGCACCAGTCGCGACAGGGTTAGCGTGCCAGTCATATCGGGGATGATGCCCCAGTAAATCTCGCGCACAGACATCTGAGTATCCGGATGTACAAAACGAATATCACTGCCCAGCGCCAATTGAATCCCACCCCCCAAGGCGTGCCCGTGAATGGCAGCAATCACCGGTACAGGAATCTGTTGCCAGATCCAGCAGATTTTTTGCGCCAGATGCGTTAAGCCATCGTCACTGAGCGAACCGGCGTTAAATTGCCCATCTTTCTTGAACCCGGTGGCTGAGCCGCCAGCCGCCATGGCATGGAAAGAGGCAAAGTCCAGGCCGGCGCAAAACGACGCACCTTTACCGGACAAAACCACTACCCGCACATTGTCCAGCGTCCTGATGTACTCACCCATCGCTGCGATTGAGCTGAACATCTCGCTATCCAATGCATTACGTTTGTCCTCGCGTGTCAACCGGACATCTGCGATCCCGTCTTTCACGGTTAATAAAATGCGGTCAGGGTTCGTGCCCGGAACGTTCATGTGTGCTGTCTCCGTGGGTGTAAAAACCCGACTATACAGCCTGATCTTAAGGCTTGGATAGCCGGCCAACATCTGGCCAATGCTTTGATTTTCTGATTTACTGCGGCAATAACCATAAGAGCACGAGATATCCGATGCCTATTTTTTCGCGAGTCCCCGCACGATTAACTGCGAGTGTCGTTGGCCTGCTGTTTTCGTCTTCAGTGTTGGCTCAGACTCCTTCCGCCACAAATTCCTTAATATCAACACAAACTGAGCAAACTGCGCATCCGGGTGAACAGGTTTATCAGACCTACTGCGCGGCCTGCCATGCCGGCGGCGACGCTCGTGCAGCCAGTTTGCGTACCTTGCAGAACATGACCGCCGAAGCATTGAACTACACGCTGACCGAGGGATTAATGTCTGCTCAGGCCAGTGCGCTGAGTGTAGAACAGCGAGCGGATGTGATTGAGTATCTGGCAGCTACCCGCCCGGATGATCGCTGGATTACCAGCAACCTGTGCAGCGATGAACAGCGTGCGGTGTCATTACAGGCTATTGGCTTTGCGGGGGCGGGTGTTGATCGCGCATTCACGCGCAACTTGAGCGCGGCGCAGGCAGGGTTCGATATAGCTGACGTTGAAAATCTCGAGCTGGCGTGGGCCTTGGGTTTTCCCAACGTATCAGGACTACGATCATCACCCGTCATTAGCGATAACACCTTGTTTTATCCGGCTGCGTCGACCGGTTATGTGCTTGCACTGGACACCGTGAGTGGCTGCGTTAGATGGTCATATGACGCGGGTGCGGCATTGAGGGCACCGGCCTCCATTTCAGATGCACAGGAAGATGGACAGCGATATCTGATCGTGACTGACGAACAAGCCAGGCTGCATGCCTTGGATCCTGAATCGGGCGAATTGTTGTGGCAGGTGTCCGGTGAGGTTGATCAGGGTGTTGCAACACGTCTCACGGGAGCCCCTGTACACTTTGAAGATCGGATTTATGTACCGGTGTCGGCTTCCGGCGTGGCACGCGGTGCCGATCCCGAACACGAGTGTTGTGACGGACGCGGCGCGGTGATTGCACTGGATGTCACAAACGGGGAGTTGTTATGGACTTATGTGACCATGCCGCCAGCCTCGTATACGGGCGCCGTAAACTCCGTCGGCGCACGTTTACGCGGTCCCTCCGGTGCTCCCATCTGGTCTAGTCCGAGTCTGGACGAAAAACGTCGATTGTTGTATGTCACCACAGGCGAGAACACATCGCTGCCTGCAACGGATACTAGTAACGCAATCATCGCCCTGGAGATTGATAGCGGTAAGGTGCGCTGGCAATTCCAGGCCATTGCTGACGATGTCTGGAACATGGCCTGTTCCGGCCGCAATCCCGGACCCAATTGTCCGGCTGCGGAAGACAGTATTCGTAAAGATTGGGACTTTGGGAGTGCAGCGACCTTGGTGAGCCTTGCAGATGGTACTGACAGATTGCTGGCAGGCCAGAAGTCCGGTCATCTGTGGGCACTGAATCCTGATGATGGCACTGTTGTCTGGCAGCAACGCGTAGGCGAGGGCGGGGCACTTGGTGGCAATCACTGGGGTATCGCGGTGGACGGAAACAAGGTGTTGTTACCCATCAGTGACCCAAATGGTGGCAACCGTCCAGACGATGTCATTCATTCCGGGGTGTATGCATTTAACATCAGTAACGGCGAACCTGACTGGGAGTATCGATCCAGACCGGATTGTGAAAATGGACGCTCTGACAGGGTCGCAGGCTGCGCACAGCGTTACGGTTTTTCAGCCGTGCCATTAGTGATTGATGGCGCGCTGGTCGCCGGCAACATTGACGGTCGTCTGTTTGTGTTTGATAACGCCGATGGTCGTATCTTATTTGAATTTGATACCGCTGATTACTTTGAAACCATTAACGGCACGGAAGCGCGGGGTGGATCAATTGACGCGCATTCATTGGCGGCCGGCGCCGGAATGATTTTTGTTGGCTCCGGTTATGAACGCTTCAGTCAACAAGCGGGCAATGTGCTGCTGGCTTTCAGAGTCAGGCAAGCAGCTCAGTAGTGTCACATGATTGATGCATTCGTCATGCATAAGCGGCTTTAATGCCTCTGTGATCTTTTGATCGCAAAAATCAGTGCCATTTGCGCAATAATCAACGCGCCCAGTACCCAGGCTGACGACAGCGTTCCTGCCACCAGAAAACCTGTGATGCAGAGCGCTCCATTACTCAGCGCGTAGGGCAGCTGGGTCTGAAAGTGTTCAAACTGATCACACCCTGCACCGGTAGCTGCAAGAATGGTGGTCTCTGAAATCGGCGAGCAGTGATCACCAAACAAACCACCGGACAGAATTGCACCAATACAGACATCCATTGGTGCGCCCACGGCGACTGCGGCTGGTAACGACAGCGGGATCATAATGGCGTAGGTACCCCATGACGAACCGGTCGCAAACGAAATCAGACAGGACACTATAAAAATCATCGCTGGCAAAAACACAGGATTGATCGTTTGTGAAGCGACCTGGGCAACATAAACATCAGTTCCCAGCACCGCCAGCAGATCACCTAGCGCCCATGCCAGCAGCAGCATGATAGCAACTTGTGTCATACGTCCAACGCCTTCAAGGTATTGACGTACACTGTCCATGACTTTGCGTGATCCATAGTACGCCATCAGCGCTACCAGGCTCAGACCTGCCGCAATATAAGCCGTAGACAGGCCTGCCCTGAAATCTGAACCGCTGACGCGTCCAAATGGGAAACCCAATGGCACCAGCATCCATGCCAGCACAACGCCGAGCACTAACAAAGGCAACCACACATAAGAGGCGCGCGCATTGGGTACATTGTTTAAAGCGCTGGCAGATTCATTAATGATTTCAGTAACGGCCTTGCCCTCTTGAGCACGCAGCTCAGACTTGCGCATCGGACCGAAATCAACCTTCATGATGGCCATCACCGGGATGGAAAAAACCGCCAGCCACGCATAAAACTGGAACGGCAGTGCTGAAATCAGCGCTCCGAAATCGGTGGTATCGATTTGTAGTGCCTGTACCTGTTGTTCCAGCAAACTCATGATGTAGACACCCCAACCGATAAACGGTACGAGCACAGCGACCGGAGAGGCGGTGGAATCAATGATATAGGCGAGTTTTGCGCGAGACAGTCTCATGGTGTCAGCCAGAGGTCTGAACGCCGGGCCGACAATCAGCGGGGTTCCCAGATCTGAAAAAAAGATCATCACGCCACCGGTCCAGATAGACAGCTGTAACTTGATCCGATTGGTGATGTAGCGGGTCACTTTATGTGCAAAGGCAGCGCCGCCGCCAGATCCTTCCATCAGCGCAACAAACCCGCCGATAAATCCCAGCAATACCAGCACACCCGCGTTATAGCTGTCGGTTACCTGAGGCACCAGATGATCCTTGACCAGGATGCCGGCAGCCGCAAAGAGGTAGAGACCGTTGATCTGCAACACGCCAACAAACAACCCAATAAAAAGTCCAACGATCACGTTACGGAGGGTAATAGAGATCACCAGCGCTGTCAGAATCGGGATCAAACTGGTGACATCAGGGGATATTTCAGGCATGTGTTTGTTGTCCTTGTTTGTGTGCGCGCATTCTTGCTGTGTTAGGGCAAAAGGTAAAGCGGCTGTTCAGATAAAGTGTGCCCGCCCGATCGATGCAGACCGCACGCTAGTTGTTCGCTACGTATTTTAACTTACAGAATCCAAAGACACTTGATGTTACAAATGTTATCGTTGAATCTTAAGTGCACAAACCTGCTGTGCCGGATAACGATAACCTGAAAAATAACGGAGTGTCAGATGTTGCAACGCAAACTCTTGGTCCTGGGGCTCATGTTGAGCAGCGGGGCAGCTAACGCGCAGTGGGATAGCATTGTCGGAAGCGTGACCTCTATCGGCGAACCGACAGAGCGCTGGGTGTCAGTACGTGGCGGTAATACTGCCTATCTGGTCGATGTGGAAGAGGATGAAGTGAAAGGCACGTTGCCGTTATCACGATTTTCTCCAGCCATTAGCCCCCATGTATCTGCAGGAAAAATCTATACATACGGCAGCTTTTACAAGCGTGATGTGTACGGAGATCTTGAAAACATCGTCATTACCTTTGATATAGCGTCTGCGACTCCGATAGGAGAAATTCCGTTGCCAGTGCTGCCTGCGGGCATTGGTCACAGCGGGATGATAGGACTGATCGATGAAAGTTTTCTGGGTATCTGGAATATCACACCTGCAATGTCCGTCAGCCTGGTTGATATCAGGAACAATCAGTTTGTGAGCGAAATCGCAACACCCGGCTGCGCTGCGGTTTATCCGCTAGGCCGGGGTTTTATGATGCCGTGTGGTGACGGCACAATTCAGTACATCACGCTTGGACCCAACGGTGAAGAAGCTGGCCGTTCACGCAGCCCGGCGTTCTTTGATGTGATGGAAGATCCGGTTTACGACTATGCGGTGCCCAGCGCCGATGGTTGGATGTTTGTGTCTCTGGAAGGTCTTGTTTACGAAGCAACCTTGAATGGCAGCGATGTGGTCATCTCCGAGGCGTGGACAATCAATCCTGAAACCAACGGTACTTCCGATGTGAATGGCGTGGAGCGTGTTAACGACGACAATTGGCGCATCAGTGGAAGCCAGCCCTTTGCCTATAGCCCCGAAACCAATCTGATGATGACGGTGATGCATGATGGCGGTGGTCAGGAAATGTTTGAAAAACCTGGTACCGAGGTCTGGGGATTTAGCACTGTGACAAAAAATCGCGGCTATCGAATCAAGATGGAAGGTGATCAGACGGTAAGCTCAGTGCAATTGACACCGGGAGACGATCCTTTACTGCTGTTGATGACCAGTACCGGACTTCAGGTACATGACGCCAATACCGGCAGAAAAATCAGGGACATCAACGTCGATGGCGGCCTGATTCAGAACCTGTTTTGACGATAAATTGGCAAAAGGGAGAACATGATGATTGATCCGTTACTGCCTCTAGTCATTTCAACGTCGCTGGCGCTGCTGTTTTTTATGGCGGCGCGGCACAAACTGGGCGACAACCGACGCTTTGAAGCGCAATTGGCGGCTTATCAGATAGTACCTAACCCGTTACTGAGAATCAGTGCAAAAACATTACCCTGGATTGAAATGAGTCTGGTGTTTTTGTTGTTGATTCCGTTCACACGAGCATTTGCTGCTTCGATCGCGGCAACCTTGCTGGTGGTATATGCGTTGGCGATGGCTGTCAATCTCAGTCGCGGACGCAGTGAAATTGATTGTGGCTGTGGCGATAAACCGCAAACACTGTCTGTGATGTTATTGGTCCGTAACGCAGTATTGGCGGCAGGATCTCTGTTGTTGGTGGTTCCGGTCATTGAACGCGCAATCACGACAACTGACCTGGTCTTTGTAGTGTTGTTCACTGCAGTGCTGGCGATGGTCTACCTGATGGTTGAGTTGCTGGTCAGAAATCATTCGCTGCTTAAAAACTTTGGTCTCAGTAAATAGGAGTTACCCTCATGGGAGATAGTTTGTTTGCCATTGTGATGTTGCTGGCACTGGTAGTGCTGGTACTGATATTTGCTGTGATCGCACTGGCTCGTCAGATTGGTATCCTGCATACCCGTCTGGCTCCTGCGGGCGCGTTGATGACAACCGCTGGACCTAAGGTCGGTCACAAAGCACCTGAATTGGCGCTGGTAGATATAAAAGGTATGCCACTGACAATCGGCGGCCCCTCCAAAAAATCCAAGCTGATTATGTTTGTATCGCCGACCTGCCCAATCTGCAAAGATCTGGTGCCGATGGCAGTCAGCATGGCTAAAAGTGAGAAGCTGGAACTGGTTTTTGGCAGCGATGGTGGACAAACCGCCAAGCACGAAGACTACATCAAGCGAATGAAAATCGAAGACTATCCCTACGTTGTGTCCATGGATCTCGGCATGAAGTTTGAAGTGGGCAAACTGCCCTATGCCGTGTTGCTGGATGACAAAGGCGTTCTGCGCTCTAAAGGACTGGTCAACAGTCGCGAACACCTCGAATCTCTGGTGAACGCCATGCAGAGCGGTTATGAATCTGTCCAGGATTACCTCGTAAAAGAAGAACATATTTTTGAAGAAGCAGTTATCAGCAAAAAGCCGGTGATTGGCCAACAAGCAGTTATAGGAGAAAAGGCATGAGCGACAGAGAACAACTGATCCAACAGCTGTTAAAGGATCTGGATGCCAGGACCACCGGCGCTATCAGATTTCTGGCCGGGCACACTTCGCGCCGTTCGTTTTTGGGCAAAATGGGCATGTTCATGGCCGGTATGGGGGCGTTCCCGTTGTTGCCCGTCCTGCGAGAGGCAAATGCACAGGGCATCACAGCCCGTTCCGAAGTGAATGGTGTGGCGGATATCGTTGAACTGGGTGATCCGCAGGAATGCGAATACTGGCGTTATTGCGGTATGAGCGGCACACTGTGTACCTGTTGTGGCGGCTCCAATACACAATGTCCGGCAGGTTCGCAGACCGCGACGGTGGCATGGGTAGGTACATGTCATAACCCGGCTGACGGACGTGATTACCTGATTTCCTACAACGACTGTTGTGGCAAAACCAGTTGTGGCAGTTGTGGATGTTCACGTGGTGAAGGAGATAAACCTGTCTATTTCCCCTCAAAATCCAACAGCGTTCTGTGGTGTTTTGGTTCGACAAGTCACGCGTATCACTGCACACTGGCGTTGGTAATTGGTCATGGCGACAGCAACAGCATGCGTTAAAAAGGCTCTTGCGGCGGGGTTGTTTGTGGTGTCATTGATGGGTACCGCAAACGCCTTTGCTCAAGGCTCTGAGTACAACTATCTGTTGCACTGTGGGGGTTGCCACATCGAAGACGGTTCAGGTATGCCTCCCCATATTCCGGATCTTCGTGTGGAAATGCCGCTTTTTGCGGCATTCACCGAAGGGCGCGCCTATATCGCCAGAGTTCCGGGTGTGATACAGGCTCCAATGGACACACAACAGCTGACCGATGTACTGAATCTGCTGCTGAGCCGTTTTGCGCCTGAAGGTTCCAATCTGCAGCCGTTTTCCGCGGAGGAGATAACACTGTACCAGCAGGAAACGTTATTGGATCCCAAGAAACTGCGCGACCAACTTCTGGCGCAAATGACTGGTTTCACCCAAAGCAGCGATCATCTAAATCCGGATAACTAGCATGGCTTTTACCTACCTGCCGATACCTGTATTCCGTGCCGGCAGCGCATTGGTGCTGGGCTTGCTGATCAGCAGTCTTCATGCACAAACACCTGAAAGTGCACAATCGGATGTCAGTCTGGCTGAACTGGGACAGCAGCTGTTTTTTGATACTGATCTGTCATTTAGTCGCTCACAATCCTGTGCCAGTTGCCACAATCCTGAGCGGGCGTTTACCGATACCCGAGACAATGGCGTCAACGCAGCAGCTTCGCTGGGAGCTGATGGAGTGTCATTAGGTGATCGGCAGGCGCCAGGTCTGACCTACGCAGACTCTGTTCCAACATTCCATGAAGTGGAAGAGGGTAAGTTTGCGGGCGGTTTTTTCTGGGATGGCAGAGCGACCACCCTGGAACATCAGGCCACGTCACCACTGTACAGCGAAATTGAAATGGCGCTGCCAGACGCGGAAACGCTGATCCAGCGTTTGCTTGAAAAGGAATTTTATCAACAGGCCTTTTCGGAACTGTTTTCTGCTGATGTTTTTGAAACCCCCGACGCCATCAACAATGCGTTTTCAACAGCCGTGGCTGCCTTTCAGCGCACGGATCTTTTCTCACCCTTTGATTCACGTTATGACCGGTACCTGCGCGGGGAGTATCAACCAACTATCCAGGAAATGATTGGCATGGGACTGTTCTTTTCAAAAGACTTTGCCAATTGCAGCCATTGTCACCAATTAAGCAGCCTGCCGAACAGTGTGGGTGAGACGTTTTCCAATTATCAGTACGAGAATATTGGCCTGCCAGTGAATGCATCGCTACGTAGTGCCAATGGCAAAGGCTCTGACTTTGTGGACGTGGGTTTTAAGGACCAGGGGCGATTCAGAGTACCGAGTTTGCGCAATGTCGCGGTCACTGCACCTTACATGCATAACGGAATTTTTAACGAGCTACAGACCGTGTTGCTGTTCTACAACAAATTTAATACCACCGGTGGCACCAGTCAGACTAACCCTGAGACTGGCAAAGATTGGGGTGAACCTGAGATTGATGGCCATCGGGATATGGAAAAACTCAATGCCGGCATACCCATGTCCGGACGTCAGATGGATGCCCTTGAAGCATTTATGCGTATGCTGACGGACCAACGTTACGAGCATCTTCTGCAATAGCCCGTACCAGCAGCCATACTTGCTTGTGTTGAGCTGACTCTGCACACTACTCACTTCTCAGGTTCGCAGTCCTAACTCAGCCATGATTCATAACGGCAAGCTCTACACCAATCTTTCAGCCTACTACGATTTGTTCTGCGCAGACGTTGAATATGCCGGGCAATGTGCATTTACTAGTCGGGTGTTTGAGTGTTTTGCTCAAACTGACGGGCGTCAGTATCTTGATCTTGCCTGTGGAACCGGCGCGCACATACAAATCATGCAGTCTCTGGGGTTCACTGCCACCGGTCTCGATAACAGTGCCGAGATGCTGGCGCAAGCGGCACAGCGTTGTCCTGATGCGGCCTTTATCCTCAGTGATATGTCAGCGTTTAAAACGCCTGATCGCTATGACTTGATCAGTTGCTTTTTATACTCCATACACTACAGCCACACGGTCTCAGCATTAAAACAAACACTGAAATGTTTGTTTTTAACGCCGTCGATATCAAAGGCATTACCTGTAGCCATTGTGTGACCTCGAGGGCGGTTGCAGAAAGCAGCCTGCTGACCTTTGTTTCAGGCTGGAGCTACCAAGGTGAGGGGGACACGATGGATCTGCACTTGTCTATCACCCGCGAGCCAATGCAAGCGTCGGGTATCACTGTCGAGAAAGAAATCTGGCAAGATCACCATTCAATGACCGCCCTTCAATTCAGTCATTTAAGCGCATGGCTGTCGGCCGTCGGCTTTGAGTCTACCTTCCTTGAACATGATTATGATTTTTTACAACCATGGGCTGGCAGCAGTTTTAATGTGCTGGTGGTCGCCTGCAAGCCACGTTGATTTGCTGCCTGCTTTTAAATCCGCTAGAGTCGAGCCTCGCTTATTTCCACTATCAGATCGGATTCTTTATGTGCTCAATCGGAACACCTTTATCACCTCACGCAACGCGGATTATGTTGTTAGGCAGTGGTGAGCTAGGCAAAGAAGTTGTTATTGAACTCATGCGCCTCGGCTGCGAAGTTATTGCCGTTGATCGTTATGACAATGCGCCTGCCATGCAAGTGGCACATCGCAGTCATGTGATCAATATGCTTGATGGTGCCGCGCTCAGAGCGCTGATTGAGAGTGAGCAACCGGCCTTTATTATTCCGGAGATTGAGGCCATTGCTACCGACGAACTGGTGGCGTTGGAGTCCGAAGGCTGGCAGGTAATACCCACTGCGCGTGCAGCACGCCTGACCATGAACCGCGAAGGCATCCGCCGTCTGGCTGCCGAAGAACTCGGCTTGGCGACCTCACCTTATCAGTTTGCGGAAACCCGCGAGCAGTATCTGCAGGCTGTAAAACAGATTGGCATGCCCTGTGTTGTCAAACCCATCATGTCATCCTCGGGCAAAGGCCAAAGCACGGTAAGAACTGACGCTGATGCGCTTCTGGCCTGGGATTACGCTCAGTCTGGCGGCCGCACCGGGAAAGGCAAAGTGATTGTGGAAGGGTTTATCGATTTTGATTATGAAATCACGCTGTTAACGGTTCGCCACAGTCATGGCACCAGTTTCTGTGCACCGATTGGTCATCGTCAGGAACGTGGCGACTATCGGGAATCATGGCAGCCGCAACGCATGTCGGAAGCCGCGTTGACCGAGGCGCAGCGCATTGCTGCGGCTGTCACGGAATCATTGGGCGGACGCGGGATATTTGGGGTAGAGTTATTTGTTAAGGGGGATACCGTTTATTTCAGCGAAGTCTCGCCACGGCCGCACGATACCGGGCTGGTGACCCTGATATCGCAAAACTTGTCCGAGTTTGCGCTGCATGCCAGAGCCATTCTCGGCTTGCCAGTACCGGTGATCAGACAAACAGGCCCGTCTGCTTCAGCTGTGCTGTTGGTGTCAGGCGCTTCGCGCGATATGCAATACGGAAATCTTCACGAGGCGCTGACTGAACCTGACACCGAACTGCGCCTGTTTGGCAAGCCCGAGGTGAACGGGGAGCGGCGCCTCGGTGTTGCGCTTGCCAAAGATGAGAATACTGAACTGGCGATTCAAAAAGCACTGAGAGTCATCAGCAAAATAACCATCACTCTCTGATTCACGGGATAACAGTTAGCAACTCCGAGATGTTTAAGACGCCGCTGATGAATTCGCCCTGAGCATAAGAACCCACCCAGATATAGTAACGTCCAGCGACAGGGTTGCTGATGGTGACTCCGGGATTAAGAGAAGACTCAGAGTCATCGTTGCACAACCACGTACCATTTGGGTTGTTGATAATCAGGGTGGCGTCATCTGTTATGTTCGCTGCTACAAAATAAAGTTGCAGAAAAGCGGAGTCTCCACTCCAGTTCAATTGATAGTCTGGCGCGCTGGACGCATAACCGTTGCATTCGCTGCCATACTGCGCAGCGCTGACATCAAAGGAACCGCCCGCACTGATGGGAACCGTGTGTGGATCTGGAGTGAATCCCGCGCTGAGTTCCGCAGACCCATAATTGGGAGATGCTGCAAAATCGAGTCCACCACCGAGGCCAGTCATCTGTGATACTGCCGTATCAAAGTCAGTGCCATCTACAAGGGCCAGTACCCCTGACACAGAGTCATTACTGTTATAGCTGCCGACCCAGACATCATACTGTCCGGCGGGTGCAGTATCGAACATCATGCCGGGGTCAAGGGAGTTTAGACCAACGTCATCATTGCAATGCCATGCGCCGTCCGGTGCATTAACGATCAAAGTGGTATCAGCGTTCTCATCGCCTACAAAAAACAGGATATTCAAACCTGTCATAGCTTCACTGAGCTGAATTCGGAAATCCGGGTTGGTAGCCGCAAAACCAACACAGTTTTCGCCAAGATAGGCGACATCAACACTACCGCCGGAAGTCAGTTCTGAGAAGTACGGCTCACTCAATTCATCCGGGCTTACTGTCACAGAACCAAAACCGGGCTCCTGCAAAAAATCCAGTTCAGCGTCTGCCCGTGACGAATCAACGCCAGCCCAGGACGCAACCAATCCATCCTCGTCTTCCAGAATGGCCAGCACAAAAGGAACTGCCAACAGACTGCCAAGCCGCCCCCCGGTCAGATTTTCAGTGATAACGCTGGTAGGTATGCCAATGAACTCACCGCGGGCATTCAACGCCATACCACCACTATTACCTGGGGACATTTCCGCATTTGTCCGGTACCACATAGGCAGCCGCTCGCCTTTGTATTCACCAAACAGCACAGACGCAATGATACCGGTGGTGTACACCAGTTCATCCTCACCAATGCCGGGATAGCCAAAAATACCAACGCTGTCGCCCCGCCGCATATCACTTTCCTTGTTATTGATGTCCTGTACGGCAATGTCAGGGATCTGTATTCCAAACGAGCCGTCGCGCAACTGATCTACCGAAATCGGGTTGTCCTGCAAATCAGACGTCAGCGTATAGACGGCGAAGTCATATTCCTGTGAGAACCCGACCAGATCAGCGGTAAACATGGGCTGAGCGGGCGCATTAGGGTCAGTCAATACTGCGATCGTGGCCTGGTCAAAACCCTCTACCACGTGACGGTTGGTAAACACCGTGGGCGTACCGTCAACAATAATCAAGGTACCAGACCCGGTTGTATTATCAACAATGACCTGTACTGCCGCACGTGACGCCTGATCGATATCGTACGTCGCTGACTGCGCTAAGGAGCCTGGGCTGACCATAAGGCCTGTACAACACTGTAAAAAAAGAAAACACCAAGGGCGAACTGACGTGTGCATTTATTTGTTTCCGGGGCGAGGTAGTTGATGGCATTATCCTGAAGCCTTTTCAAAAAGCAAACCACCCGCGCGGGTGTGTAAAAAATGATAAAAAGGAAAATTCTGATGAAAGCATCACGTTCGAGATACGCGCTGGTGACTATGCTCTTGCTGTGTGGTTCTGCTGTCCCGGCATTGCTCACCGCGCAGGCTCAGCCAGACGAACCTACAAACAACCCCGAGTCGGGTTTTGACCGTGTACGCACAGTTAATATTTTGCAGGAACCGCGGCACAGAACGGTGCACACGGACGGAGATATTCGGCTGATTGACGTACAAATCAACCCCGGAGACACCACCTTACCGCATACACATGACTCCGCGATCCTGTACACCTTTATCAGTAACGGCGAAGGTCCCCTGAATGGCCGGGTGTCGAGTGTTACCACCTATGTTGATGAACACTTTACTCACCGGGTCAGCAATGAAGGGCCTGGATTATTCAGAATTATCGCCATGGCCAGTTATGCAGCGCCTTATGAAAAAGCTGTCATTCCTGTCATGGGTCTGAGCCAGGAACCACAACTGGAAAATGCCTGGTTTCGCTCCTTCAGGCTGGAACTGGCTGCGGGTGAATCCTCCGACGATCTGACCCATGGCTATCCCGTTGCCATTGTGCAGGTATCTGAAGGTTTGCTGCATGTGAGTCGAGCTGACGGAATTACCACTGAGTTACAGGCAGCCGGTGATTGGGCATGGCGTGCAGCGGGGCAGCCTTACCAGATCCACAATAAAACTAATGGCCCGGTAGTGGTGGTGATTAACGAAGGATTACGTTGATAAAAAAATAATCCTGCGATCAGCTGTCAGTCTGCGAAATCCATACTGCGATCAACTTTAAGCGGCGCCCAGGCCTGACACAATGGCATCACTTCTAGGGTGTTGATGTTGACATGCGCGGGTGTGTTGCACACCCAGTGAATAATGTCCGCAATATCTTCAGCACTCAGCGGCGTGGTGCCTTCGTATACTTTATCTGCTTTGTCTTGAGCCTGGTTAAAGCGGACCAGTGAAAATTCAGTCTCGGCCATTCCCGGATCGATATTGCTGACTTTGATTTTTTTGCCCAACAGGTCAGCGCGCAGTTCGCGGCTGAACATCTGCACAAACGCTTTACTCGCGCCATAGACGTTGCCGCCAGGGTAGGGCCAGTGACCCGCGGTAGAACCTATGTTGATAATGTGACCCGAATTCTGCGCAACCATACCCGGCAAGATAAAACGCGTCATGGTCACCAACGCAGTGACATTGGTGGCAATCATGGTTTGCCAATCTGACAGTTCAGCCTCATCGGCTGCTGAAAGACCCAAGGCAAGTCCGGCGTTGTTGATCAGAATATCTACCTTATTAAAAGGCTCGGTGAGTGTGTTCAAGGATTGCTGTAAGGCATGGGTATCGGTGATATCCACTGCAAGCACACAGACGTCACATTGCGAAGCAAGTTGCGAGGCAAGTTCCTCTAGCCTTTCAGCGCGGCGAGCCAGCAAAATCAGGCGATAGCCACTGTGCGCAAAGCGCTGTGCACACGCCTTTCCAAATCCTGAGGAAGCTCCTGTGATCAACACCGTTTTTGTCATCTTCAATCAGTCCACACGTTAGGGTAATAAGGTTGACGACATCATGCCATTACCCTGCGCCAAATAGAACGGAAAAAAAACGGGGGCATTCAATGCCCCCGGAAAAAAGCCGGACCGGCAGGAAGCAGTGTTGTTCCGGCGCCTACCTTCCATGGCAGGACTCAAGCGTGCTTGCTAACGAGTGTGTGACGTCAGCAGGCAATTGGCATCGTCCTGATGCCAGATTTTTATAGATCACCCGCCGTAAAACTGCCAAAAAATTGTCTCAAATTTCAAAATTTTTATGTACTGAAACTTGAAACCCATGTTTTTGACCTAATTAAAGGCGTCAGGACAAGCGCTCTTACGGAGGCTTGTTCGATTTGCCCGATCATGTTGATGGGCACTAAAACCTGTTTTTAATCTTATTGCTCTATGAGGATTCGATCATGAGAAATTTTGACTTTGCCCCACTGTATCGCTCAACCATTGGCTTTGATCATTTGAGCCAGTTGCTGGATTCCATCGCCCAGCGCGAACAGAATCAGCCCAGCTATCCACCCTACAATATCGAGCGTCTGGGACAGGATGATTACCGTATCACTATGGCTGTTGCCGGTTTTACCCAGGATGAGCTGAGTTTGCATTCCGAGCACCAGACCCTGAAAGTCCGTGCTGAAAAAACCGCGGACACTGCAGAACGTCAATACCTGCACCAAGGCATCGCCGCACGCAATTTTGAGCGGGTATTTCAACTGGCAGACCATATCAAAGTCGTTAATGCGCATCTGGAAAACGGATTGCTGCATATCGAATTGCGCCGGGAAGTGCCCGAAGCCATGAAACCGCGACAAATTCCGATACAGGGCAGCCGTGACCTGTTAATTGCATCAAAGTAAAACTCGCCTGGAAGGTCTTCACACAGTTATTCGACGTTAAGGCAGCCTGAATGGCTGCCTTTTTTTTGGAAAAACAGTGCTCTGACGCTCCCCGTTTTCTGAAGTATACTCAGGCTCTGAAAACCAGTACGGAGTAGTCATGAAAGCCATTGGATACACCACGGGACCGCTGTTTATTTTTGACAAACCCATGACGTCGCCCGAACCACATGATCTGCTTGTGCGGGTCAGCGCTATTGCAGTGAATCCTGTCGATACCAAAATTCGTGCGCGCATCACACCACCGGCTGATCAACCCAAGGTATTGGGCTGGGATGCAGTTGGGATTGTTGAATCCGTTGGCGAAGAGGTAACCCGATTCAAGGCTGGTGACCGCGTCTGGTATGCCGGCGACCTTACCCGCTCCGGTTGTAACGCAGAATTTCAATGTGTGGACGAGCGCATCGCAGCACTGGCACCGGCCAGTCTGTCCGATGCCAAGGCTGCCGCGTTGCCATTAACAGCGATCACCGCCTGGGAAATGCTCTTTGAGCGTTTGCAGGTACCGCTGGGGGCTGCCGCATCTGACCGTATTGTGCTGGTGGTCGGGGCTGCCGGCGGCGTTGGATCTGTGCTGGTTCAACTGGCAAGGCAGCTGACCTCCGCCCCCGTTGTAGCCACCGCGTCACGAGCGGAGAGCAAAGCCTGGGTAAAGTCACTGGGCGCACATCATGTGCTGGATCACTCACAAAAACTGTCTGCCGAACTGGAGTCGACAGGACTGACTGACGTGACTGATGTGGCGGGTATCAATCGGACGGGTGAGCATTATGCAGATGTGGTTGCCATGTTGCGTCCGCAGGGGCGCCTGGCATTAATTGATGATCCGGCCGAACCCTTGGACATCAAACTGATGAAACAAAAAAGCCTTTCGCTGCACTGGGAGTTTATGTTCACGCGCGCCATGTTTAAAACCCGCGATATGGAACAGCAACACAAACTGCTGACAGAAGTTGCCAGACTGGTTGACAAGGGCATTATCAAAACAACGGTAGGCCAACACCTTGGCAGAATTAGTCCACAGAATCTGGAGACTGCACACCAGCTTCTCAAATCCGAACATACCTTGGGCAAACTGGTGCTGGAAGGATTTTAAGTTTAACAACACAGCGTTCAGTGTCTTGAATGCGCTGAACACCAATATTACTGATGGGAGTTTTTATGTCTCGCTTGCCTCCAATTCTTGCAAACCTGCCGTTCCCGGTGGTTGGCTCTCCGCTGTTTATCATCAGCAACCCGAAGTTGGTTATCGCTCAATGTATTAATGGGGTTGTAGGTTCGATGCCAGCATTAAATGCTCGACCTGTAGAGCAACTTGAAGACTGGCTGGCAGAGATCACTGAAACGCTAGCAGCGTGGGACAAAGCCAATCCGGACAATCCGGCAGCTCCCTTCGCAATCAATCAGATTGTGCATCGCAGCAACGACCGACTCGAACATGATATGGCGATGTGTGAAAAGTATAAGGTACCCATCATTATCACCAGTCTCGGAGCCCGCGAAGATGTCAACCAAGGTGTACACCGCTGGGGTGGGGTTGTCCTGCATGATGTCATCAATAATGTGTTTGCCCACAAAGCGATTGAAAAAGGCGCTGACGGCTTGATCTGTGTGGCGGCAGGCGCGGGTGGTCATGCCAGCGTCAAGAGCCCGTTTGCCATGATCCAGGAAGTCAGAGACTGGTTTGATGGCCCAGTGTTGCTGTCAGGTTCCATCGCCACCGGTGGCGCTATCCTCGCAGCGCAGGCCATGGGCGCTGACTTTGCCTACATTGGTTCACCGTTCATTGCTACTGAAGAGGCCAGGGCTGTTGATGACTACAAAAAAATGATTGTTACCAGCAATTCCGACGATATCGTGTACAGCAATTTCTACACAGGCATCCATGGAAATTATCTGAAGGGCAGCATCATCAATGCAGGCATGGACCCGGATCAACTGCCTGAGTCAGATCCCAGCAAAATGAATTTTGGAGGCGGTGGCGAGAAAAAAGCCTGGCGTGATATCTGGGGATGTGGGCAGGGCATTGGCGTCATCAAGGAAATTGCGCCCGCGTCTGTGTACATCGACCGGCTAAAACTTGAATACGCGCAGGCCCGCGCTCGCCTCTGTCAGGGCAATTGAAACACATCCCTCCAACGGACTGGATCAGGTTCTGTACACAGTGATCCAGTCTGTTATCAGTCCAAGTTTGGCTTGGAGTTCTATCTCAATGGTTGCGCAATTGAGAGTCAGGTGTAATTATTGCTGACTGATCAATGTGATTACGCAGATTTTGCAGAAAGTCCTCCTCAGCCATTGGGTCTCACGCATCATCATTTTGTGCATAGCAGAAACTGAGAGAGCGTCATTGGCATGAGTGACTAACCGCCAAGCCGGCGTTTACCTGTGACCTCCCTTTTCAGAGCAACTGTTCAGAAACGAATTTATGCACACGCATGGCGCGCAGATCCGCACCGTAAATGTGCGTGATAAAAACTTACGCCTGTTGTTGATCTGCCCACTTTTTAATTTGGAGATAATCTGTTACGCACAGTCTGTAAAAACTACATTTGTAACAAACGAATAACCACAAATGTAACATTTTTACATAACAGAAAAATCAGTTTTATTGAACGGTATATTGGCAGAGTCAGGGAGACAATTGACTTTTAATAAGGCTGCTCAGGCGCAGTGCCATGAATGTGGTGGCAATTGATAAGTAAAAAACTAAGAGGCGAGAGACTGCTATATGAACAATAAAAAGCAAAAGCGTTATCTGAGTTACCTTATCCAGACGTGTATGGCTGGATCGCTGGTATTGCCTGCTGTGGCATTCTCACAACAAGAGGCACCAGAACTGGAGGAAGTTGTTGTTACGGGCTCGTTTATCCGTAACAGCGCATTTGCACAGAACAACCCAGTAGACACTGTGAGTCAGGCTGATATTCAGGCTGCGGGTGCGCCCAATATGGGCAACTACATCCGGGATCTGAGTTATACACAAAATACCAATACCGTTAATAGCGTAAATGCAGGCGGCGCCGGCCCTCAGACCAGCGTGGGTACTACGTTTAACTTACGTGGTTTGGGAGAAAACAGTACGTTGACTCTGATGGACGGCATGCGCTCCGTCAACTCCGCTGTGAACACCCTGCTGCCTGAGATTGCTATCGATCGCATGGAAGTGGTGCTGGATGGTGGCTCCGCTCTCTACGGTTCTGACGCGGTAGCCGGTGTTGTTAACCTGATACCTATCAAGAGTTTTGATGGCCTGCGTGTACGCATGAACTATCAGCGCGACCAGCCCGGTGACTTTGAAGACGGCCGTCTGGGTGTACTTTGGGGTAATTCCTTTAGCAATGGCATTGAGTATGTGGCTGCGATTGAGCATTCAGAAACCACGCCATTGATGAATCCTGAGCGGCCGAAGTTGCTCAGATCTTCGTTTGGCTGGGCCACCTCAGGAAACCCTGGCGTTTATCGTCGTGTGAATAACGCCAGGCCGGTACCCGGTCAACTACATGGTGGCACGGTGACGGGAGGCAATCTGCTTGACCCCAGTTGCGGAACATTTAACCAGGGGGCGACCGATTTTGGAGGCGCGAACAATAACCCCAGCGGTATTGTTCGCCCGGGTAACAACTGCTTCTTCAACTACTCCCAGCAGTGGCCATTAGCCTCAGGCAAACGCGAGTCTAATTTTTTCCAGAACGTGGACTATGAATTGTCAAGTGGCGTGCGTCTGAATGCGCAGATGTCTGTCGCTAGCCGCGAACAAGACGGTCATGCCACGCTGACGTTCCAGTTGAACAGCAATAATCGTGATGGCCTTGTGGTCCCTGCCAATCACCCGGCTAACCCTTTTGGCTCAGATCTGGTGCCGTTTGAGTGGCGACCTTTTGCCAACGCCGGCACCTTGCCGTCCTATGCAGATCCAACCACCGGTGCCCGCTTGAACACAAGCCACGTCTTGATTCAACGCTACAAAGTTGGCGCCATGTTTGATCTGAGCAGCAGTTGGACCGCCAATACATCGTTCAGCTACCAACGCTCTCAAACGAATTCAACAAATAACTCGATCCACATGACCAACCTGCAGTCTGCGCTGCTCGGTAGAGGAGGTCCGGCTGGCAACGAGTGGTTTAACCCCTTTGGGTCGGCTGATACGCGTTCACCGTTTTACCGTCAGGGTGTTACCTCCAATTCACAGGCTCTGGTCGACTGGATAGCGCCAACTGTGAGATATCGTTCCGGCAAAACAGAGTTGACGGTTTTTGAATTGAACACCACGGGTGACCTTTTCGAAATGCCGGCCGGCATGTCACAAATGGCGGTTGGATACCAGATGCGTGATATCGCCGATTCCGACAATTCGCATCCACTGTCCAAGCTTCGCCAGAACTATAACGCCAGTATTCGTGACAGCGTACCGGTAGACCGTCGCTATGGTAGCCGCGTGCAAGCTGCTTACATGGAGTTTGAGCTGCCTTTGTTCGAGACTGTTGATGCCCAGATCGCGATAAGACACGAGCGATTTACGACCTATGATCTGGCAACAACCACTCCCAAAGTCGCCTTGCGTTGGGAAGTACTGCCGACATTGGCGTTGCGTGGTTCCGTTGGTGAAAGTTTCCTCGCACCTACACCGGCCAGTGCACGCCCATTTGATCCAAACGAAAACTGCGGCGAGATATTCTTTGGATCAGACCCTCTGACAGGCGGCCTGCTGAATGGTGGTGCAACTTGTTCTTCCGGTAACCCGGACCTGCGGCCAGAAACATCTGATATCTGGAACGTTGGCTTTACCTGGGAACCCATGGATAGCTTCTCCTTAAGCATGGACTATCAGTCAATTGAGTACATTGACAGGATACGTACCTTGGGAACCCTGGATATCGTCGATATCGAGTATACGGAGATGTTAAAAGCAATCGGTTCCACACGAGCAACGTACAGCAGTGCGCCGGGATCTGCGACGCGCAACGCGGCGAATGCCTGGATTGCAGCAGGAGGCACACCGTTAGCTCGTGTCACGCGTGAGCCAACGACTCAGCGCGTAAACCGCGTCGTCAGTCAGTCTAAAAACGTCAGTAGTGTGTGGGTAGATTTGTTTGACGCACGTGCACGCTACTCTATCGACACCAGTAATCTGGGGACGTTCACAACCACGTTGAGTGCTACATACAACACCGATTATAAGTATGACGGTGGTCAGGGAATCATAGTGGATGCGCTTGGTTTACAAAACGACAGAACCGGCATCGTCGGCCCTGTACCCAAACTGAAAGCTCAGGCGCGACTGGCGTGGTTCCGCGACAATCATAGCGCATCGCTCAGTTACAACCACCAGGACAGCGTAGCCTTTGATGCTATTGTCCAGAATGCACTGACCGGCACGCCTGCACCCAGTAATGGCCGTGTTCGAGCATGGACAATTACCAACGCACAGTACAGCTACCTGTTTGATAGCTATCTCGACAGCAACATCAATCTCAGCATTGGTGTGAACAACATGTTTGACCGCGAACCACAGCGTCTGCCAATGCTGGCGGGTTTTGCCAGCCGGCTTCACACACCCTGGGGACGTCAGTTCTACATGAGCGTGGAGTGGGAACCACAATCCTGATGATATGTCCCGCTGCAATTGTGGCGGGAACCTCTAAAAGACAAGGCCCGGTTCAGCGATGAACCGGGCCTTTTTTTTGCTTTAACACTCTGACTTCATAACAGAACAGAGCAGTGCAGGCCGTCCTCTGCCTGAGAGCACAAGGATTAGCGCGTTGTGGCTGTAATCACTTCCACTTCAACAAACATCAACGGTCCAACCAGCCCAGCAACCTGGACGGTTGAACGCGCCGGCAGTCGTGGCTGCTCAGCAGTACCCCAGTACATTCGGTAGGCTTCCATAAATCCATCAAAATCCATCTGGCCGCCCATGGCCGGGTCGCCCACTAGGAACACGGTCATCTTGACAACATCACCCATGCTCAGGCCGTGACGCTCCAGATCCGCGCGCATGCGCTCAAACACACTGATGGCCTGCGTTTTGGTATCGCCATAATACTCGGGAGTGCCGCGCTGCGCGTCAGGATTAGCCGCACCCGGTGTCACACCGCTGTGGAAAATAATGGTAGCGCCTGGGCCTACTTCAACCGCGTTGGCGATCGGAAAGGTGCCTGCATTAGGATGAATAATCACATCCTGTGCACTCACGCTGGCAGCTGCCATCGCAAAACCGCAAGCCACAACAGCGCCGGTGATAGCCTTTTTTACAGGGGATAGGGACATCGCATTCTCCTTGAAAGTTCTGATGAAAAGGCAGTTGTTATCAACGGCCTAAGGTGTTGATGTAGCTGACAATATCCGTAATGGCCTGTTCATCAGGTATCGCTTGCGCCATCAGACGCATCTGTGATCCCTGTTGATCGCGTGAGTCAAAACCACGCCAGCCAGCTTTAAATGCCTTGAGTTGGTTTACCAGATAAAAGTCATTCTGTCCTCTGAGGGCAGGTGCTTTCATCGCTTCATTGCCTTCACCGTCAGCGCCATGACATGCAGCGCATGACTGATATAACGTTTGGCCACGCTGCGCATCGCCACCCGTCAATGTAATCTCTGCGGGTTTGTATTCCCAGGTTTCAACCCAGTTGAGAATATCCTGAATGCTGCTGTCCGTGAGAATAGCTGCCATCGGTTGCATTTCCTGCCCGACCAGATCCTCAGGATGAGTGCCGCGCAGGCCTTCTCTGAAAATCTCCAATTGTCGCTGCAGATACCAGCGTTCCATTCCGGCAAGCCGCGGTGCATCAATCCCAATATTGCCTTGGCCATCGGTGCCGTGGCAAGTCAGACAGTACCGGTCACTGACTTCAACGCCGTCTACGGTTGCAGCCTGTGACGTTGTACACAGTGCAGCACCCAGCGCCAGATTTAACCAGAACCCTGCTTTTTTCATACAAGAAAACCTTTAATGTAGATCTGAAAAAACTGTTCTTTCACGTTTTACCTAACTTGCACTTCACTTAACTTGCTCTTCACTTAAAAAGAGGGGCGGAAATAATTTCCGCCCCTCCTGATCTTACACCTGCTGATAAGAGTGTTTACTCAAATCAGAAGCTTACCTGCACACGACCATACAGGAATCGACCATTCGGGCTGAAGCCTGAAGACGTCAGGTAGGCATTGGAAGTGCCTGAACCGATGTTTTGCGGACGAATACGCTCAGGTGAGGTATTGCCGATGTTGTCTGCGCCGATAATAAAGGTGTAGCTGTCGTTCCAGGTATAAGCAACTTCGCCACTGCCGATGACAGCCGATTCCGCCCAGTAATCAAAAGCTGGGTTGTTTGTATTCGGCACCACCAGATATTTATCATAGTAGTTGGCCTGCAGTGTGAAGCGCCAGTCACCGATCAGGTGGTTGGCTCGGAAGTTACCACGGTTTTTCGGGATCTGATCTGTCAAGAAAAGCTGTGCAGCGCGGTTCAGCAGTGCTGGTGTGAAGCTGTCCAGTGTCTGATCCGTGTTTGCCCACGATCCGTTAAACTGGGTACGGCCAATATCGCCCCAATCGTGAGTGTAAGACGCTACAATTTCCACGCCCTCGTTGGTCGTGCTCATGTCGTTGGTATAGTACGAGAACTCAGCGATAGTTGACGCGCCCAGAACACCCGAAGCTTCAAGCTGCGCAGCCTTGGCAGGCGTCAGAACAAAGTTGCTGGAGTTCAGGATACGATCCTTCATCTTGATGTTGTAATAGTCAACTGTCAGGTCAACACCACCCACTTCCCACGCGAAACCGATAGAGAAGTTCTCTGCTGTCTCCGGCTTAAGCGCCTGACCACCAAATTCAACAGCAATCGGGTTGGTTGGCGGAATCTGTCCGAAGTTGACTGTGATACCCGCATTCGTGCCGGTACGAATGTTGGAGATATTGGCCTGTCCTGGAGAGGGAGCACGGAAACCGGTGCTGTAGGTCGAACGAATGTTCATGGTGTCAGTGATGCGATAACGCGCGCTCAACTTACCTTCAGTGGTGCCACCAAAGGTGTTGTAGAAATCTTCATGACGAACCGCAGCACCCAGCAGCAGGTTTTCAGTCACGTCAGCTTCCACGTCTACGTAAAACGCCCAGTTCTTGCGATCCCAGGTGCCCTGTGCAGAAGGCCCGAAGCCGGGGAAGCCATCAGAACCGATGTTTGCACCCTGGCTGGCATAAGGACCCGGTTTCCACGCCGCTTCATCCTGGTTGGAAACCTGGAATATTTCTCGACGCCACTCCACACCGTAAGCGAAGCTCATCGGACCGGCAAAACCATCAACCTGAATGGGTTTTACAAAATCAACGTTGAGGTTATTTTCAATCGTTGTATACATGCCAGGCTTGAAAGAGGTCGGGGACTGAGGACCCATGGACGGGTTAGTGGTGTTGTAGATGAAAAAATCCACTTCAGAGAAACCGTTGTTGACGCTGACGTCATAACGGGTACCGTCGGACAGCTCACCACGGATGCCGGTTACGTTAGAGAAATCAACAATCTCGCCACCGAACTCAGGTGTGTATCCGCCTGGGAACCATTCCAGGAAACTAAAGCAGTTGGGGTTTGCACCAACCTGACGCAGCACTTCCAAGGAGCTACCCGCATTGGGGTATACACTGCGTGGTACTCTAGGGCAGTTGCCAGTACGATTCGGCGTAGTGTCCAGAATCAGCTGGTTGGCACCGGAGGTGAACAAGCCTGCGCGGTTTTCAGCTGGCCGGTAGAAGAATCCCAACTGGTTACGCTTTTCACTGTATCCACCGAAGGAGTAGAGTTCCTGATTAGCAGACAACTGGATACCCGAGTTCATAAACAGATTAAAGTTTTCTACGTCAGGCAGACCTTGTTTCTGACCGGGAACAGGTACTGCTCTGTTACCAGCATTGATGATTGCCTGCGCATCCAGACGCTGCACAGAACGGTCACTCTTCATCTGATTGGTGACATCAAAGCTCAAGCTGGCAAAACCATCAGAACCCAGTGGCAGGCCAACGTTACCCGCAACATACTGTAATGTGCCGTCTTTGGTGCGCGTGTATTGACCGGTCTTGTATTCCAGAGAAATACCTTCGGTGTTTTCTTTCAGACGAAAGTTGAATACACCAGCTACTGCGTCAGAACCGTACTGTGCAGATGCGCCGTCACGCAACACTTCAACCTGTTGCAAAGCAACTGCTGGAATCATCTGAATGTCAGGGAAGTGAGTGCCTGAACGACCGTATTGAATCACCGCTGAACGGTGACGACGTTTGCCGTTAATCAGCACCAAGGTATTGTCTGCTGGCAGACCACGCAAGGTGGTTGGACGCACCAGAGAAGAACCGTCGTTGATATCCTGTGCCACTACGTTAAACGTGGGTACCAGGTTACGCATCAGGTCGTTGATGTCAGAGGTACCCTGATCCTGGAAGTCCTGAGCTGAAAAGACATCGACTGGTGCGGCGGAATCCATCGCGGTACGTGGCGCAGCGCGAGAACCGACAACAACAACTTCTTCAAGCTCTGGTGCGGCTCCACCTTGCTGTGCGTATGCACCTGGAGCAACTGCCGCCATGGACCCGAGCAATACGAGTGCTGACGAGAGAGTGCAGAGTTTTGGAGTTCTATTCATTGATTTATCCTTTTACTGTAGAAAGTGCGTCTTGTTCATGAACCGATTGAGAGCTGGCCGATGGATCTGTATTTTAAAAATCTCAGCTATACGGCTTGCCCGATTATGTGAACACGGCCTCGTCAAAATCCTCCCTGAAACCTTCTTAATACCTACTAAATGGTCCTGAAGGTCAGGTAATACGCGAGATCTGTTCATTTTTGTAATACACCATGCCCGGTTTATGCATGACTTAAGTGAGCATAACCGAGTTTGCACGGCATTAGAATAGTAAGGGTTTGATCTGGTACATGATTGTCGCTTTTTATGACTAAAGTCATTCTAAAAGCATTGCCTGTTGACTGACTCAATGAATCCTGTTGGCACTTAGCGTTGATGCGTGATTCGCGCGCTGGGTTTTGTGATGGTTAGATTCTGCCCATTGTTGTTCAGACCAGTGATTATTCTGAGTCATCAATTCACCGCGGTCATAGGCTTCGCTTGACTGGCGACTCAAGGCAACGCCCGTTATCTCTTCCATTTGCATGACACCTTCCATTAAGCGGTGTTGCCAGCTCACGCCAGCACCCAAGGCTTCAAGAAGTCCCTGATAATCAGCAGAGGCGAGCACATGGTCAGGGAAGTATTTTTCTGCGGCATGCGTCACGTTGAATAATCGGCGCAACTGCTCCGGTTGCAGGTTCTGCCAGTATGCAATGCCGCGCTCAATATCTCCGGTCATAAAGGACAACATGCCGTTGTTGTAATAAAAGTCCGGATGCTCCCGCAGTGCTGCAAAAAATTCTGCGGATCCCGGCTGAATATCACCCGCCAGAAAACTCACGGTGATTTCAGTGTAATGCTCGAGAATACCTTCGATATCCACTTCACGCTGTTGATTAAGATAGATTTGTGCTTGCCTGAAATCACCCAGCATGGCCAGATTGACAGCGACAGAGCCCAGGAAACTGACATGGTAAGGCCGCTGTTGCAGCTGATTCTTACGGGCAAGAATTGCTTCAGAAGGGGTGAGTACATTAATCCGGTAACTCCAGACTTCGTCAGGGGAAATTTCATAGGGGCCGGTCTCTGACGCCAGGTTCAGAAATTCTGCTGCTTCTTTATACATGCGAGCACCAATCAACAACAGGGCGTAGTGCGCCATAGCAAAATGCGGCGGGTTGCCGGACAGAATCTGCTCGCGAAGCTGGATTTCCTGTTGAATGTAACTGGAGCCCCGCATCCGTAACTTGATCGCATGAAGGGAATCGAGAATAGAGCTATCTGGATCAATGCGGGAGACTTCACGATGCACCCCCAGCACTAGTTCGTACATCTGGTTGATTTTTTCAGTGCCGCTGTACACAGCCAGATTGTTGGCTGCCGTGGCAAGGCCGTGATAGGCATTCATAAAATTGGGATCGAGCTCAATGGCTGCCTGATGATCACTGATGGCGCGCTCCCAGTCGGCCGGATTAAACTGGTTGTTGTAAAATTCTCCGCGTAAAAAGCGCTCATACGCCAGTGGATTGGTGGTTCCCCAATCCAGCATCTGCGAACGTTCCACATCATTCAGATAGATACTGAGCGCACTGACCACATTGCTGGCGATTTGATCCTGTACAGCAAATATGTCATTCATCGGCAGATCAAACTGCTCGGAATATTCCCTCAATCCATCGCCAGACCTGGCCATCTGCACGATGACACGCAGTTTACCGTCAGCGATCATCACACTGCCTTGCAGAATATGATCTGCTTCAGCCAGATATACTCTTTCCGAGACGGCCCCCGCTGGGGTCATGTCGCCTGAGGCGGCAGCCGTTAACACCTGAAGATGTCCTATCTTGGAAAGTCCATGTATCAGCGAATCTCTGATGCCTTCAGCAAGAATTTGGTTTTCATCAGTAAAATCACGCGATTCGAATGGCATCACCGCCAGCTTAACCACGCCCTCGGCCTCTGGCGTATTGACCGGTGAACGCCAGGTCAGCGGAACTATTACAACCAGCGCACACAGCACTGCTGCCAGAACCCCGCGACGCCACACAGATTCCGGTGATGGCTTGAGGCCGACACTAACGGGAACCTGTGTGACCGGGACAGGCTGAACAGCATCCGTTTTATCTGAGGCGTCGTGAACATTCTCTCGGCTAAGGTCCGCGATCAGTGTCTAGCCTCGTTTAGGGACTGTTTTTATGTATAAAGGGTGATGAGCATCGTCTTCCAGCGCGCTACGCAATTCAGCAATAGCTTTGTGCACCGCATGGTCAGTTGCAATGGGCGAACGCCAGATGGTATCTAGGAATTCCGCAGGGCTGACAACATTACCTGCGTTTTCGATAAGCAGACGTAACACGTCCATGCTGCGAGGGGTGATCTTGGTCTCACGGTCATTTTTAATGATCGTGCAGGCCCTCGGACTGACAATCCATTGACTTATTCTGACCTGACTGTTGTCGAGTTTTATATTCGGTTGGTTTGTCATATTACTGGCTTCTTGTTTGACGATATGCAACCAAAATCACTCTCAAAGGTCAAGCCGTTGCTAACTAATGAGACGCGGTCAACAGCAAATCACTCCTTTCCGGCGATTCAGGTACGGATTTGGTATGTAAAATGAAGGCCAGCGCGTTTTTTGCAATTTTAATGATCTAATCGGGTAGGATGCGCACTTTTTTGGCGCTATGCTGGTGCCCAAATCAACATGGCGCACCAAGCAGGTGCTTGTTTGCAGCCTGTTTTGGCAGTTTTAGTAGGTTTCGGGGATGATTCCGGCAGGACTTTTTTGTGGTTCTCGGTAGATAATGTCACCACATAAGCAGTCCGGGAGTTAGAGCCGGTTTATACGAAAGAGTGATTGCAGAGGATGATGTCCGTGTCAAAACCAGTAACCCGTCGTGAATTTCTGAATTTAATCGCCGCTACCGGCGGAACCGCCGCTGTGCTGGGTGTCGGTGGGGCGCTTGGACTTATCCCGGCCAGCTCGGCCGCGAGTGTTCCGGCGTTGATGCCACTTGCCGGCCAACAGCGCCGCATTGTTATTCTGGGTGGCGGGATATCAGGGTTAACAGCCGCCTATGAACTGACCAAGGCCGGTTATAACTGCACCGTACTGGAGTCCTCACATCGGTGTGGTGGACGGATTATGACCGTGCGTCATGGCACATTGATTGACGAGATCGGTAATCCACAGATCTGCAAATTCGATGATGAACCACACCTGTATTTCAACTGTGGTGCAGCGCGTATCCCAAGTTCGCACAAAAATCTCCTGCATTACTGCAAAGAACTGCAGGTTCCTCTGGAGTTGTTTATCAACGAAAACAAACATGCGCTGGTTCATGACCCCGAGCTCAACGGTGGCAAACCCATGCGAAATATTGACATTAGCACCAACCTGAAAGGGTTTATGGCAGAACTGATGTTCAAAGGTTTCAATAATGCGGAACTGGATGAGCCGTTTACGGAAGCTGAAGCCGAAAAAATGCTGACCACCATTCGCATGTTCGGTGACCTGGATCAGACAGGCAAGTACACCGGCAGCCTGCGAAACGGGCCGTCCTCTGGCGGATTTATCGATGAACCTGTGCAGAAAGAAATGATCAAAGTGCGGGATTTGCTTAAAGCCAGTGTCGGCGCATTGCGCGCGGTTCTGACCGAAAACGAAGGTGAAACCGGACCGATGCTGATGCAGCCCATCGGCGGAATGGATCAGATTACAGCCGGATTTACTCGTCAGCTGGAAGGCAAGATTGAATACCACGCGATGGTAATGGCGGTTCATGATCATGGCGACAGTATTGATGTGACTTACGACCAGAATGGACAGCGCCATACGATTACTGCTGACTACGTCTTTAACTGCATACCGTCTCATTTGATGGTGGGAATCGAAGCCAATTTCCCTGCCGAATACAGGGCGGCCATGAAAGTCATCCGGCGCGGAGTCGCCTACAAAGGCGCCTTCCAGATGAAAGAGCGTTTTTGGGAGAACGAAGAAATCTACGGTGGTATCACCTGGACCAATCAGCCAATTCGCCAAATCTGGTATCCATTCCACGGCCTGCTACGGCAGAAGGGTGTGATGCTCGCAGCCTATGAATATGGCAACGGCATGGACTTTACGCGCATGACACAGGAAGAGCGTATAGAAGCAATGCTTTCTCAGGGTGAGAAAATTCATCCGCAGTACAGAGCTATGGCAGAGCATGGTGTCACCATCGCCTGGCACCGCATGAACCACATGCTTGGCTGTTCAGCCCGCTGGGGTGCGTCGACGCCTGAGAACGAGCGCCACTACAATACCTTGCAGCAACCCAGCGGCCGTCATTACATGATCGGCGATCAGATCAGCAAAAAATCAGCGTGGATGGAAAGCGCGATACTGTCCGCCCATTGGGCCATCGCACACATGGACCAACGGGTGCGCGCCGAGGTGTAAGCCCGCCAATTCTCTCGTAGCATGACTCCATAAGGGTCGTTCAGATGATGTCTGAATGACCCTTTTTTATGACGGTCAACGAGTCCTTTAACCTCTGCTTTAAGCCACTCAGTGCGATTGCATTCTTGATCTGAATCAAAGCCTTTTCCCTCAGCTGAATTAGTATTGCGCCGTAGCAGTTCAAGGATTAACGCACCTTCAGCATGGTCATAACAATCGAGGCATTCATGATTACAAAAAATCGTTTAACAAAACTTCTTGGAGTAGGTGGCTTGGCGACAGGTCTATTGCTGGCCGGTCAGTCGGCATTCGCTCAGATCGATGGCGTATACAAATCAGATCAGGGCGATGAATGTGTTATGACTGTTACCTCAATCAATATTCCTGCGCCGAAATTTGCCGAAGCCTATTGGCGAATCGAATCGCGTGGTGTAGCAGCCTGTATGTGGGATGGCGTGGGCATTTCCATGTCAACAAATCTTGCCGGCTCTTACATTACACTGCCGCCCGTGCATAACCGCGTGTACTTCAATGTCAAGTGGATGTTCGGCCCAACCAGCCCCAAGATTGAAATGGTTCAGCGTAACGAAGCCGGTGAACAGATTCTTGCCATGACGTATACCCGTCAGTAAGGTATTGACAATTTTCTGACGCGCAGCAGGGTTGAGTTGCTCCTCCCGCAGTCTACAAGCCCGCTGCGCGACTTTTTTCCTCTCAGCGCTCTCTGCATACTCTTCAGCCCCACGAATTTTCGTCATCCGATACCCGGGAAGGTGAATCGGTTCACAATCTGTTGAACTGCAACTGGAGCTGGTTTAGTCTTCGTCACTTGCCTGATGCCGCGTGGCATCACCCGAAGAACAATGTCAGGAGAACAATAAATGACCATGCAAAAGACTCCCCTTTTGATGCACCGGCTGATGGATCGGGGGGCCATGTTGCAGCCCGACGTCGAGGTACTGACTGCGACGGCCGATGGCGCACGCAGCCAGACCATGCTGGAAACCCGTAACCGTGCACATCAGCTGGCGCATGCTCTTAATGAAGCGGGCGTGAAAGTGGGTGACCGGGTTGCTACATTTATGTGGAATGGTGCACGGCATCTTGAGGCTTATCATGCAATCGCTTGTATGGGGGCAGTGCTTCACACACTGAACATCCGGCTGTCACCCGTTGATCTTGAGTATATCATCAATCATGCGCAAGATAAGGTCGTCATCGTTGACGCTGACATTCTGCCGCTGTTTGAGAAACTGGCCGGCAAGATACCAAACATTGAAAAAATAATTGTGGCGGCTGAGCCTGGGTTCGAAAACTGGTCTACCAGTCTGCCGGACGCTGTCGACTATGAAGCATTTATAGCCGGTAAGCCCACGCGCTATCAGTGGCCAGAGATTGATGAAAATTCTGCCATGGGCTTGTGCTATACCAGCGGTACAACCGGTAAACCCAAAGGGGTGATGTATACCCACCGGGCAAACTACCTGCACACCATTTCCATTGCGATGACCGATGTGATGGGCTTATCGGCGACTGATACCTTGCTGGGCATAGTGCCCATGTTCCATGCAAATTCGTGGGGATTGCCGTGGGTGGCAACCATGCTGGGTATGAAGCAGGTGTATCCGCACCGCTTTATGGTGCCTGATCACCTGGCCCGTATGTTAATGGACTATGACATTACTATTTCGGCGGGTGTCCCAACCATCTGGCAGGGCGTTAAAGGTTTGATGGAAGCCAATCCCGGCAAGTACCAGTTCAAGAGTTTGACCCGTCTGACCTGCGGTGGATCTGCACCGCCCCCATCGCTGATCGAGTGGTATTGGGATGCATTGAATGTTGAGATGGTACAAGGCTGGGGTATGACGGAGACCAGCCCTCTGGCGACTATCAGTCGTCGTACGGGCAAACGCAAACACTTGTCGATGTCTGATGCCGACCGCGCACACAATCAAGCAAAAGCTGGTCTGCCAATACCGGGACTTGAGATCGAAATTTTTGATGACAAGTGGAATGTGCTTCCGCACGATGGTCAGTCGTTTGGCGAGTTGTTGATCCGCGGCCCATGGATTTGTTCTGAATACTTTAATAATCCGCAGCCTGACAAATTTCATGAGGGCTGGCTGATTACCGGTGATGTTGCAAAAATTGATGCTGATGGTTATGTCATTATCACGGACCGATCTAAAGATCTCATCAAGTCCGGTGGCGAGTGGATTTCATCGGTTGATCTTGAAAATCACATTGTGGGTCTTGCCGGCGTTGCTCAGGCCTGCGTCGTTGCGCAACCGCACCCTAAGTGGGATGAACGTCCGGTGGCGCTGGTCATCAAAAAACCTGGGGCAGAACTCACGGCCAAGCACGTCATCGGTTTCTGCGAGAGCAAGTTTGCCAAATGGCAGTTGCCGGATGATGTGTTGTTTGTTGATGCGATTCCGTTAACCGCAACAGGCAAGATGGACAAAAAAGTTGTGCGAGCCAAGTTAGAAGCTGACGGTTACAAACTTCCAGATCAGCGTTAAACAATGACTGCATAGTGAAAACCGACAGGGTGATCAGCATCCGTGAACAGCAAGTCGCATCAGGCTGTTAACGGATACTGATCGCCCTGTTCTTTTTATACATTCCCCTGCACGGATGCCAATATCTGCTGCTGCGGTTTGCCCCGGCTCAGAGTCAGGCGGCATACCGCAGGCACAACCAGCAAGGTCTGAATGGTCGATGCCAACAGTCCGGAGATAATTGCCCAAGCCATTGGGGGCCACAAGGTAGATGACGACATTGCCAGCGGCAACAGTCCGGCAACCGTCGTGGCCGTTGTTAGCAGAATAGGGCGGGTACGTCGTGTTACCGCCTCGTTAACGGCAGTCTGGATATCATCCCCGGATTTCAGGCGGGTATCTATCAGGTCCAATAGCACGATTGCGTTGTTAACAACAATACCCACCAGCGCAATGATACCCAGCAAAGGCTGGAAACCAAACGGAGAGCCGCTTAACACCAGTCCCGGAAAAATGCCGGCCGCCGCAAGCGGTACTGTTAGCAGAATAATGCCAACCCGGCGATAAGAGTTAAACTGCAGCAGCAGAAAAAACAGTAGCAACAAGATACCGATTGGCGCAGTGTTCAGGATCGCCTGATTCGCATCCCCGGCACTTTCCAGATCACCGCCCAACTCGATGCGCGTACCCGCCGGCAGAGGCTGCTCGTCAAGTTTGACATTCAGTACATCAAGAATCTGACTGAAGCTGTAACCCTGATCCAGACCCGCTGTGACGCTATACAGCCGTGTGCCGTTACGGTGCTGGATACTGGCGGCCTGCCAATCTGCTTCCACGCGGGCCACCAGACTCAAGGGAATGCCGTCGCCTGCCGCATTGTAGACATAACTCGACAACAAGGCTGACAGATCACTGCGTGTTCCATCTTCTGATCGCAGAACAATAGGCACCGGTTCACGTTCCTGACGGTACTGCTGGGCTGGCATGCCAAAACTGCGGGCAAACAGTGTGTTGGCGACGTCAGCACGTGTAAGCCCATATCGGGCAGCGGAAGCATCATCGACGATGACCCTGACAACCGGTGTGCCCAGATCCATGTCATGACGGACATCAACTGCACCAGGTATCGCTTTGATATATTGAAAAATCTGCTCAGTGGCTGCCAAACGAGTCTGGTCGTTTTCATGTTGTACTCTGACCTCGACAGGCGCTGTCCGCGGGGGGCCCTGAGCAAGGGTGCCCGCAACAATATCCACTTCTGGCATCGTGGTGGCGGCGTATTCACGAACCCATTCCATCAGCGGCCCGGTTTGATCCAGCGATTGCAGATTCACAACCAGTCGCGCCCGATTGGGTGCACGTGTTGAGTTGGGAAGGTTGTAGTAAAACCCGGGACCGGTAGCACCTACAAAGCGGTGAACTGACACAACATTGTCCTGCTGACGAAGCAGTTGTTCAAAATCGGCAGATACACTGGTTGTGTGGGATTGATCAGTGCCTTCAGGCAAAAACATCTCAACAACAACCTGAGGTCTGTCTGCGTTTGGAAAGAACTGAATGCTCAGAAACTGAATAGTCAACGCACTGAGCACAACAATTACCAGGCCCGTCACGATGATCAATTTGGGGAAGCGTTCACTTAATCGAGCCAGAAAACGCCCGCCATTTTCAAACCATACATCTCGGCGTGCAGGGGCTGGTTTTAAAAACATAGCCGCCAGCAGCGGCGCAAAACTGATGGCCAACAGATAACTGACACTGAGCGTCAGCATAATCATCACGGGTATCCCGCGGGTAAAATCTGCCGTTCCGCCCGTCGACAACAACAAGGGCGTAAAAGCCGCCAGCGTTGTACCCGTGGATGCACCCAGCGGGCCCGCCAGTTCTTTGACCGCTGCAGTCATTGCCTCATAATAACCGCTGCCCTGATTGAGCCTGTCCTGAATGTTCTCTACCATCACGATGGCATTATCGATCAGAATCCCGAGTGATATGACCAGTCCAATCACGGCGATCTGGTGCAAGACCCCACCACCCATATCGTAGATACTCAAACTGATCAGAGAAACCACGGGCAACATGGCAGCCACCAGAATGCCCATGCGCCAGCCCATGCCCAGAAACACTACACCGGTAATGATCAGCATACTGACCAACAGATTTGACTGCAGTTCATTGAGTCTGGAGCTGACCTGATCTGGCTGGAAGAACAACTCGCGGATTTCAAGCGGGGCAAACTCAGGCGCTATCTGAGCAACACGCGCGCGCACGTCGTCGCCGAAACGAATCGCATCAACCTGATTGGCGCGTGAGTAAATATTAATCGCGACAACACGCTCGCCATCCTGCCAAATGGCTGGCTGCTCGGGCTCCGCAGCGCTGCGCCACACCTCTGCAAACGCCAACAGCGGCACTGTGCCGCCCGCGGGTATGGGAATCTGTGTGCTACGCAACTCTTCGATATCAGCAAATTCAGTATTCCCAATCAACGCGATGCGTTTGTTATCCAGAACAATAAATCCCCCCGGTCTCACCTGATTGCGCAAGGTTAATGTGTTGGCAATATGCCCCGGGGTAATCTGCAGACGCGACAACTCAGCATCATTGAGGGCGATGGTAATCTGTTCATCAGCATCGCCCTCTATTGCAACGCGGGACAAACCCGGTAAACCGGCAAGCGCGCGCTTGAGTCGTTCTGCAGCATCACTGAGCACTACCACCGAAGGATCTCCGGCCAGCGCCAGAACAACTGCTGGTAATCCGGTCAGCCGATCATCCAGAGACATCTCTGTAATACCGTCAGGAAACTCAAGTTCAGCTCTGTCCATCGCTTGCCTGACCCGCTCCCACGCGGGATCAGACTCATAGATATCCTCGTTTAACCCCACGCTGACTAACGCAACACCGGTGCGGGCGATGGCACTGTATTCGTTAACTTCTTCAACCTGGGAGATTTCGTCATACAAAGGCTCCAGCACCAGGCGTTCAAGCTGTTCTGCTGTTGCGCCAGGATAGAGCACCGTTATCAGACCATTCCTGGATGGAAACTGCGGATCTTCCTGTCTTGCCATGTTCCCGAAGGACGCCAGACCTGACAGACACAGCATAAACATCACCAGAAACACCAGACGAGGTTTGTTCAACACCATTTCAATCATGGCAATACCTCGATCTGATCACCTTCTGCCAACCGGGTAATGCCTGCATAAACAATCTGCGCGCCTTCTTGTAAAGCGCCGGGTTTGATCACAGCAAACTCTCCCTGCAATTGCTCGACTTCGATGGCGACACGGGTAACACGATTGTTTAAGCTCCGAAACACCGTTAAACCATCTGCAGAGCGCATGACAGCCGACATAGGAATAACCAATGCCGATTCACTGCGGCGTGGCACACCAATTTCCAACGCTTCTCCGGTGCGGATTTGCTGGGCAGGGAGCGATACCACAACTGGGTAAAGACTGTTCTGCCCCGTGCTGCTTTGTCCAATGTCAAGAATGGTCGCGGTCATGGCAGCGTTATTGGCATCCGTTGACGCTAAACTTCGCCACGCGGTCAATTCCTGGCCGGGCATCAATGACTCAGTCAGATGCGCAGGAATTCTGATCTCAGCCTCAAGTTGATCAGCTGATGCAATGCGCAGCACCGCCTGACCCGGTTGGGCAAACTCACCAGGTTCAAGCAGAATCTGCTCGACTGAACCACTGAACGGTGCAACCAGTTGAGTCTCGCGAAGCATACTCGCGGCCTGTTCAGCGGTAGCCCTGGCATTATTAACGGCCGAGACCAGAGACTCTGAGCGCGTAGCCTGTTGCTCAAGCTCCTGCATGGGGATGACACCCCGCTCATAAAGAGTCCTTAATCGTTCGAGCTCTCTGTCAGCCTGGGTCTTGTCGGCCTGTAGTTGTTCCAGCCTGAATTGTGCAGCCTGTGCAGCGGGTTGCAGGGAAGGGCTATACAGTGTCATCAGGGTTTGCCCTGCGCTGACCTGTTCTCCAATTTCAACAGAGCGTGTTTCAATCACACCACCAACCTGAAACGTCAGCGAAGCCCTTTGTCTGACCCGGGAAGTGGATGAAAATAGTAACAATTCATTATCTGAACGACGTTCTACGGTGGCGACACGAACGGGAATCGCAGCACTGGATTCTTCGGCTGCCATCTCTGCGACCTCAGCAGATTCAGAGCAGGCTGACAGGACCACAGCTAACGCCAGCCCCCATGACGCCAGGGAATTTAAGGGCTTGGGCGGCACACCAACAGGCAAGGTTCTGCGGCGCGGATTAAAGCAACGTGCTGAATATTTAGCATTGGAAATCACAGGAAGCTCTCTGATCATCAATAGAAAATGAAGGGTAACAACGTATATGCTCTATTTTTTTTGACATATTGTCAGAGAATGACATATTGTCAATATGCAATAAGTAGTGGTCTGAAAAATCTGTATCAGGGACAATCAACGCGCTGGATTTTAAAAAGTGGACACGCTTGGCGATGCTGAAGAAACGACGGGAAATGGAAAAACTGGAGCGTCACGAAGAAATTCTGGATGCCGCTGAAAAGATATTTTTTCAGAAGAGTTATGAACAAAGCACGATGGATGACATTGCACGTGAAGCGCATTTGAGTCGCGCATTGCTGTATGTTTATTTCAAAGACAAAGCGGCGATCATGCGCGCCATCATGCTCAGGGCAGGGCAATCACTTCAGGCCAGATTTGAAAACGCTTTGCACGGTTATGTGTGTGGACTGACCCAGATTGAAGGTATTGGCCATGCCTATCATGCATTTTCGGTTGAAGAGCCACACTACTTTGATGTGCTCACCAGTGTGACCACCTTTCCGGGCCCGGAAACAGAAGATGCACAAGCATTGGCCTTGGAATTCTGCCGCGAACGCATTAACAGCGCCATGGTTCAGGCGCTGACCAACGGCATACAGGATGGCAGCATTAGCCCGGAACGGGTTCCAGAGCCATTGCAGACGGCATTCTATCTACAAGGCGCACTCCATGGCGTCATCATGCAGACGCGGGGACCAAAATCCGCAATGAGCACGTATCCGGATAGTACCCAACTGATTCGCCATACCATCGCCATGCTGACTCTGTCAGTAAAAGCAAACTGAAAACGACAGGACTCATCAATGACCTCACTGATTCTCAATCGCCGTGACATCGACTTTATGCTGTACGAGTGGCTTGATGCAGAGCGCCTGTGCGACATGCCCCGTTATATGGATCACTCAAAAGAGACGTTTGATGCCAGTCTGAATTTGTGTGAACAGATGGCGACCTTGCACTTTGCAACGCATAACAAAAAAAATGATGCGAATGAGCCCTGGTTTGATGGCGAGCACGTTCACATGATTCCTGAGGTTAAACAGGCGCTTGATCTGTTTTCCCAGGCTGGCCTGGTCGCGGCGGGGCAAGATTATGAAATGGGTGGCATGCAGTTACCCACGCTGGTTGAAAAGGCTTGTTTCGCCTGGTTTCTCGCCGCAAATGTAGGAACCGCTGCTTATCCTTTTCTGACAATTGGCAACGCAAACCTGTTATTGGCCTACGGATCAAAACAACAGATAGATACCTGGGTACTACCGATGATGCAGGGGCGTTTTTTTGGCACCATGTGTCTCTCGGAACCGCAGGCCGGATCGTCACTGGCAGATATCAAGACCCGCGCAGAACCGCAGGCCGACGGCAGTTACCGATTGTTTGGAAACAAGATGTGGATATCAGGGGGTGAGCATGCCTTGTCCGAAAACATCGTTCACCTGGTGCTGGCAAAAATCCCCGGCGCTCCTGCAGGCGTGAAAGGAATCTCTCTGTTTATTGTGCCCAGACATCTGCTGGACGAACAGGGTAACAGTGCAGTCCACAACGATGTTGTGCTGGCGGGCCTCAATCATAAAATGGGCTACCGGGGTACAACAAACACGCTGCTTAACTTTGGTGAAGGTAAGTTTAAACCCGCCGGGGCGGCTGGCGCGATTGGCTGGCTAGTGGGGGAGCCTCACAAAGGTTTGTCATACATGTTCCACATGATGAATGAAGCAAGAATAGGCGTTGGCCTGGGTGCAGCCGCTCTGGGTTACACCGGTTATCTGCACGCTCTGGAGTATGCACGCCAACGCAAGCAGGGCAGACTTCCTGCCAGCAAGGATCCAGCTTCGGATCCGGTCGCACTGATTGAACATGCCGATATCAAACGCATGTTGCTGGCACAGAAGGCCTATGTTGAAGGTGGTCTTGCACTGAACCTTTACTGCGCCCGTCTGATAGATGAGGAGCGCAATGCGCTTGATGAAGATCGCGACCGTCTGACAAGCCTGTTGGATATTCTGACACCGGTGGCCAAGAGCTGGCCCTCACAGTGGTGTCTCGAAGCAAATAATCTTGCCATTCAGGTTCATGGTGGTTACGGCTATACCCGTGACTACAACGTTGAGCAATTCTACAGAGACAACCGCCTGAATCCGATTCATGAAGGCACTCATGGTATTCAGGCTCTCGATCTTCTGGCTCGCAAGGTCGTGATGAATGACGGAGCCAATCTTGACTTGTTGATGACAACCGTATTGCAGACATCCAACATTGCAGCAACAGATGTACATCTTTCTGAGTATGCCTCTATGCTGGATGCTGCGCTCTATAAACTGGTAGATGTGACCCGTCAGTTACACAGCAGCGGACATCCGCAGCTGACACTGGCCAATGCAACAGTATATCTGGAGGCGGCGGGCCATATTGTTGTCGCCTGGATTTGGCTTGAACAGATGATAGTTGCCAGCGGTAAAAGCGAGGATTTTTTTCTCGGAAAAATGCAGGCCGGCAGGTACTTCTTTTTTTGGGAGTTACCCAAAACCGGACCTTGGCTTGACCTGCTGGCGTCGCTGGACGATACGTGCCTGATGATGAATGATCGCTGGTTTGATTAATTCAGTCAGGGTATGGTTCAGGCAGTTTGCTTGATTGCCTGCTCACGTTGATCAAGTATTTAATAGCCATGGCTGTGATCAGCTCATTTTTAGTCATTTCCACAAAATTTACAGGCGAAAAAAAGCCCCGGCATTCAGAATGCCGGGGCCTCGTTTTGCTGTCAGGCTGTGATTACAGACCTACAACGTTTTCTGCCTGCAGGCCTTTAGCGCCTTTGGTGACAGTGAATTCTACGCGCTGACCTTCAGCCAGGGTTTTGAAGCCGCTGGACTTGATTGCGCTGTAGTGTACGAATACATCTGCACCGCCGTCCTGCTGGATGAAACCAAAACCTTTCGATTCGTTGAAAAATTTAACCTGACCGGTCACTGTATTTGACATATTGCCATTCCTTAAAAAATAAATTACTAAAAAGTTACCAGCACGTCGCGGTAATGTTACGGCGACGTCAAGCAAAAAATACGATTACATATATGATATACAGGACGAGGGACTGATTGCGGCACTTCGTATTGCAGACATAAATATAGCCGGTTTTATGGCTTGCCGGCGAGTCTACATCACAAACTGTATATGTCAACTTGTTTTTTCTGAAAAATCAGACAGATCCACTTAAATCTGTACCAACCGCACAAAGATGAACTAACAAACCCAGACATTCATCCGCAACAGAAACCATGCCTTTGCTCTATGGTTTGCTCTTTAAAACATAAGCTTAGCGTCACCCCTGTGCAGTATTACAATATCAACTGTGCTGGGTTATTATCCAGTTTTTGACATCACGTAAGACCCTCGAGGTTATCACTGCAATGAAAACAGCCTTCAAGCGTTCTGTGTTTTTAGCGACTATCGTGCTTGGCCTATGTTCTGCTCACGCATTGGCGGACAATCTTTCCTATGCAACACCAGAATCCGTGGGTATGTCCGCTGAACGTCTTGAGCGCATAGCGCCGGTACTCAACCGGTACGTTGACCAGGGACAGTTGGCAGGCGTCGTCAGCATGATCGCCCGCAAAGGCGAGATAGTTCACTTCGAAGAGTACGGCGTGCTCGATGCAGAGTCTGGAACACCGATACAAAAGGACAGCATTTTTCGTATCTACTCGATGACCAAACCGATTACCACCCTCGCGGTGATGATGCTCTATGAAGAAGGCAAGCTTCAGTTGACTGACCCGGTTGAGCGTTACCTGCCAGCCTTCAGTAATGCACGCGTGGCAGGCCCTGGCGGCGCCCTGGTAGCTCCACTGCGCCCCATGACGGTACAGATGTTAATGACACATACCACTGGTCTGACTTACGGTGTATTCGGCGACACCCTGGTAGATCGTCAGTACCGTGACGATGGTGTTTTGACCAGTCCGGACAACACAACATTTATCGAACGACTCGGGGCAATCCCTCTTCAGTTTCAGCCCGGCACCCGTTTTCACTACAGTGTTTCTACCGATGTGTTAGGTGCACTTGTTGAAGCGGTATCAGGCCAGACATTGGGCGAGTTTTTCCAACAGCGCATTTTTGATCCCTTGCAGATGGAAGATACCTTTTTCCAGGTTCCCGCTAACAAGCTGGAGCGTTTTGGTACCAACCACACCTTCAACCCGGACACAGAGATGCTTGAAGTCAGTGACCGCGTAACTGACAGCAATTTTGTTAACCGCCGCACATTCGAGTCCGGTGGTGGTGGCTTGTTGTCAACCACAGAAGACTACATGCGTTTCAGCCAAATGCTGATTAACGGCGGAGAGCTGGATGGGGCGCGTATTATTGGACGCAAAACATTGGATTACATGACCCAGAATCATTTAGGGGGAATTTTTGGTACAACGGGTCAACATAGCCCTGACGAATTACCGGGCATGGCTCGCGGCACAGGTTTTGGTCTGGGCTTTGCGGTAATCGAAGATCCGACAGCGGTGGGAGGAAATACCTCTGCTGGCGAGTATTACTGGGGTGGCGCTGCCGGCACAATTTTCTGGATTGATCCTGTTGAAGAACTGGTTGGCATCGTGATGATTCAACACATGAATGTGCAGGTGCCGCTGCGGGCTGTTTTCAAAGCCTTAACGTATGGCGCAATTATCGAGTAGATGAGTTTGCACACAATACATCAGCAATGATCATAACAGCGCTGATGGTTTGATACGCCAGCCGGCTAACACAGACCGGATGGTTTTATAAATCAGGGAAAAGGAACATAACAATGCGCTTGCATCAGGCAAGTGATCGGGTAGTTATCAGCGGGCTTGGCCTGTGGACTCCGGATCATATAATTACGAATGAAGAGTTGGTTACAGCGTTAAATGCTTATGCAGATAAGTTCAACTCAGAGCATCAGGCCGGGATTGAAGCAGGCGAGATCAAAGCAGTCGGCAAATCTGATGCGGAATTTATTGAAAAAGCCAGCGGTATAAAACAGCGCCATGTCTACGTAAAAGAAGGCATCTGCGATGCAAACCGCATGCGTCCTTTGATTCCTGAACGCAAAGAAGAAGAGTTGAGCCATCAGGCGGAGATTGCACTTTACGCAGCTCGCAGTGCTATGCAGGCTGCAGGAAAAAACGCTGGGGATATCGATGCAGTCATTGTGAGTTGCGCCTATACCGAACGTGCCTACCCAGCGATCGCCATAGAAGTACAGGAAGCACTGGGCATTGATGGATTCGGCTTTGACATGCTGGTTGCTTGCTCTGCCGCCACATTTGCATTGCACCGCGCATGGGAAATGGTCAGTACTGGCAGCGCCCGGGCTGTGCTGGTTATCAATCCTGAATTAGTCTCGCCTCAGATCAATTATACCGACCGTGATAGCCACTTTATTTTTGGAGATGTTGCGACTGCGATTATTGTTGAACCAGTCTCCACGGCAACCAGCGATCAACAGTTTGAGATACTGGGTACACAAGCAAAAACACTCTACTCCAATAACATCCGCTCAGGATTTGGATACATGTCGCGCGCCTTCGACTCTGACCCGTTTGGACCAGACAAACTTTTCCACCAGGAAGGCCGTTCAGTGTTTAAAGAAGTCTGCCCGATGGCCGCAGAGCACTTATCAAACCATCTCGCTTTGCATGGCAAGACGCCACAGGATGTCAGACGCTGGTGGTTACACCAGGCTAATATCAATATGAATCATTTGATCTCCAAAAAACTGCTTGGACACGTGCCTGATCAGGACGAAGCACCGATAGTACTGGATCGCTATGCGAACACTGCCTCCGCAGGGTCAATCATTGCCTTCAGCTTGCACCACAAAGATATGAATGCGGGGGATATTGGAATGCTGTGTTCATTTGGAGCAGGGTATTCGATTGGCAGTCTGGTACTGCGTAAACTCTGAGGGCCTGATGATGGTAACGCTAATGAGCAGCAAAAAATCGATTGCTGCCGCAGTGGCAATCACTGTCGCTGTCAGTCTCGTTGCGCCCGAGTATTCATGGTCAGCAACGCCTCAGGTACGAGGGCAATGGGCTGGCAACATGGGCGAATCAACACTGCGCAGATTCTATTCTGCCGGTGGTGATATGGGCGAAGTGATCAATCGTGTTGTCAGTTACCAGACAGCCAACCGCGTCTGGCAATTACAACAGAGCCGCCCGAACCCGCCAGCGGCCTCTGACATGCGCACACGAACCGACAGCTGGGCAGCCCAAAATGATTCGTTGATCCCAATTGCTCCCGCAATGGAGAGGCCGTTGTATTTCAGAGTCATGGCGCGTTTGGCAGGGCGAGAAGAAGAAGGCCTGATGCGTAGCCGCAGCGACCGGCTGGATTTAGGTCTGTTGTACGCTCCTACCAGTGGCTCCTATCTGGGAGTAGGGTTATCGGCAGAGGAGAGCAGTTCAGATGTCCTTTACGCCGATGGCAGGGCACGGGGACAGACGTTCGGGCCACGCTTTGATGCGGGATTAGTGCTCAATTCAACCTGGGCGGTTGGCGTACGTTATGACTATCTGGTGTACAAAGGCGACAGCGACGTCAATGTGCAGACACCGGCTGGACGATTGAAGATTTCCCGTGACACCCGTTACTCCCGGCAGTATCTGCAGGCGGGGCTGATGGCACGAATCACTTCTGAGCAACTCTCCTGGTTACCCGAGGGTGGCGCGCTGCGCTGGAGTAACGGATTACAGGTCATTCAGAGTCATTACCAACCCGGCATCAACAGCAGGGGGCAAGCAACAACAGAACCCTTTGGCAGGACTGAACATTTATCGATTGTTCGTACAGGGCTTAATTACACTCAGAACATCACCGCAGATGGGTTGTGGAGTGTTTTTGGTGAGGTGGGGCTGGACTATGAGATCGATACCAATATGGCTTTTCCGATCGATGATCGCGCCTCCATCCTCTATAGTGCAGCGCTGGTCCGGCAAATTGCTCGCGGCAAACGAGTGCAGGTACTGGTTGACCGATTCCAGCATGTTAACGATGACCGAAGCCGCAACAGCATTACGCTGATTGGAGTCATTGATTTCTAACAGACCTCGGCTTTGCTGACATTCCTGTGTAACGCCTCTGGTTATTGTGCTGTTGAGCTATTGATCTGTTTGTATTGTTTCCCCAGCCACAACGCCAGAAACACCCAGATCAATGAGACCGGCAACATGGTCAATGCAAGTCCTGTCAATCCGAGTCCAAAATACATCATGGCCGTATACGACCAGGCGCCAAGCTGATCGCCTACCCGATACACAAAGGTGTCGTTAAAATTCTTGGCTTTGTATTTGTCAGTTCGTGACACCACGGTGTAGAGGGATTCGCGGGCAGGTCGCTGAATCGCAAAGTTTCCTGCTCTGCGCAATACATCAAAGGCAATGACCACCATCAATACCGGTGCCACAGCCAATAATCCAAAACCCACAAAACTGATCACCGGGAGCAGAGCCAGACTGACACCAATACCCAGCCAACGCAAAATACGGCCTGTCAGAAACATTTGTACAATCAAGGTAATGGCATTAACGATCAGATCACGGTTAGCGAACAGTTGTGTGCGCGCATCGCGATCATCGCCAATAGCCTCATTCACGATAGCAATCTGCATAAAATACAGGTAGGTCGACACCACGGTGAAAAACAGCATCAGTGCAGCGATACCTAACAGATAAGGTGAACTCATGACATGTCGTACACCCTCAAAAACACCGCCGCCAATCACTTCAGTCTGTTTGGTAGTAACCTGATCTTTGACGAATGATGCTTCTGGAACTTCAAGATCTCTGATGTCCGCATCTTTTTTGAGTGCTTCATCAGCTATTGCTGCCATCGCCAGCGTCTGTTCAACGTCGCTGAGGTAACGGGACACTCTGGCGGCAACTTCCAGTAATGCGGCCGACACCAACAGCAAGGTAATCGCGCCCAGTCCTGCGGCCAGAAATGAAGTGATAGCGGAACCTGCCAGCGCACCGGCAGTCCCGCCTACAGCGATGACGCCAAACAGGCGTTTACTCTGCGAAGGACGAAAAACATCATTTACCAACGACCAGAAAACTGAAATCACAAACAGGTTGAATACGCTGCTCCAGATGAAAAACACCCGTCCAGCCCACACGTCGCTGACACCTTCTAACGTCTGGAACAAGACATAAAACAGCACCAGTTTAATCATAAAAAAACGATACACAACGGCTATGAACCGGCGACGGGGCATACGACTGACAATTGCGGAATAAATCGGGTGCAGAATCATCATGCCTACAAGGGTGCCGGTAAACAGCCATGCCAGATTCTCGACGCCTCCCTCAGCGCCCATGTCGTCACGTATGGGTCGGATAATGTAATAGGCACACAGCAACAAAAAATAATAGAGTCCTGACAGAAATAACGGAACTCCTTCGCCTCGCCTGATATCAACAGAGCGGTTTATCAAAGCCTGAAGCGAATCAAACATAAAACGGCCTCTTGTTGAAATCAAAGGCATTGAAATACACAGCAACACACGCTGGCAGTCATCAGGTTATTACAATCAGAGCCAGCCCTTGAGTTTAAAAAATACATAAGGGGCGACGCCTGACAGGAACATCAGCACAAGCGCAAACGGATACCCGAATTGCCATTGCAATTCGGGTATCAAACCAAAATTCATACCGTAAATGCTGGCAATAACCGTTGGCGGCAGAAAAACAACCGCCGCAATCGAAAAAGTCTTGATGATCTGACTCTGCTTGATGCTGATAAATCCCTGAGCGGCGTCCATCAAAAAGTTGATTTTGTCGAAAACAAAACTGTTGTGGGGTAACAACGAATCGATATCGCGCAACAATTCCCGAGCGGTTTCAGCATGGATGGCCGACAGCTTTCCACGACGCAGCAAAAAACTCAGCGCCCGTTGTGTATCCATCAAACAAAGCCGAACCTTGCCATTGGTGTCTTCCTGACGGGCCAGTTCATCCAGCGCATCCTCAATCGGGCTGTCGTTATCTTCCAGCACCAGGTTGCTGGTCTCTTCAAGTTGTGTGTAAACCTCTTCAAGGGTGTCTGCAAGATCGTCAATTTTTATTTCAAACAGTGCCAACAGGATTGCAACAGGATCTTCTATCAGCCCGCGCTGGCGACGGGCTCGCATACGCAGCAATCTGAAAGCAGGAATTTCCCGCTCTCGTAAAGTAATCAACTGCGTATCGGACAAGGTAAACGCGACACTGGTATTTCGATGTCGCTCATCAACTTTGTGTAAAAACATGGAGTGTACGTGCAGGCCGGCTTCATCTTGATACGACCGGGCGGAAGCTTCAAGTTCCTCAACATCTTCTGTGTCTGGCAACGGCTGACTGTGCAGACTTGCCATCATCTCTCGCTCTTTATCGTCCGGATTGATCAGATCCAGCCAAACCGCTTCACTGAGATTTTGACTGGTTACTTCTTCCTGCGCGGGGAGCAAACACTGCTGAGCGTCAAGATGAAATCTAATCAGCATAAAATCAAGCCTGTCCGTTAATCAGCAACCGAAAAGAAACACAAGGTCACGACAGACGCCATGAACTATGTCGTTGTTAAACGCTGAGGACTATACACCAAACAAGATTGTCGCAGCCACCCGGGGATCAGTCGCAATTGCAGTGACCAGGTGTTCGTTTTAACGCTGGTTTCGGTTACCATTCAGCCGTCTGCGCACCTCTGTCAGCAATACACGACGTGGTGCTGGGCGTCTGTTTCAAACAAGACTGTCATCGGGAGAGGCGTTAAATGAAAAGAATGTTAGGCACATTACTGGTTTTGCTGTCCGCAGTTGTAATGCCGCTTGTCAATTCAGCAGAAAATCTGGACGGTGAAAGTCTGTACACCCAATACTGCGCCATGTGCCATGCGGCGCCCACTGACGAGCGAACACCGCGCCGTGAGGCATTGGCTACGTACACAGCCAACAGCGTCTATTTATCACTCACCCAAGGGATCATGGCCCCACAAGGCGCGGCGCTAAGTGATGAGCAAAAGATTGCGCTGGCAGAACATCTGAGCGGTTCACGCATGCAGGGCGATACCATTGCGGGTCTTGCGCGCTGTGACCAGTCAATGCCAGCTCTCGACCTGAGCCTTGCCACTAACTGGAATGGCTGGGGAAATGGTGACAGTAACCCACGCTTTCAATCCAGTGCAGGGACTGGCATCTCTGCCAGCACTGTCGCAGACCTTGAATTTGTATGGGCATTCGGCCTGGACAATGCCAGTGCCGCGCGTGCACAACCCAGCGTAATTAACGATGTCTTGTTTATGGGTAGTACAACCGGGACTGTTTATGCCATGGATATCGCCAGTGGCTGCGCCTACTGGACCTACCAGGCGCCGCAGGAAGTTCGCGCTGCTATTACGATTGCGTGGTCCGAGCAACGCAATGAACATCTCGCCGTTGTGGCTGTGGCCTCCAACGAATTACATGTTCTTAACGCCGCAACCGGTGATCTCGTCTGGGAAGCAGAAGTGGATCCTCATCCGTTTGCACGCAGCACCGGGTCACCGGTAGTGGCGGGTGACCGTATATTTGTCCCGGTCTCATCTGCCGAGGTTAGCGCTGCAGGTCGGCCGGATCATCACTGCTGCACATTCCGTGGCAATGTTGCTGCTTTTGATCTGAACAGCGGCGAAAAAGCCTGGCACACGTATATTATGGAAGAAGCAACCCAAGTCGGGGTCAACAGCGCCGGCAATCCGGTAATGGCGCCTTCAGGTGCGCCGATCTGGCAGGCTCCCAGCATGGATGTTGAACGCGGCGTCGTGTATGCAGGCTCCGGCCAAAACTATACACGTCCTGCCAGCGATAGCAGCGATGCGGTGATAGCCTTTGATATGGCAAGCGGGGAGATAAAATGGATCCATCAGACGGTATCTGATGACGCTTTCACCATGGCATGTGCCATGGGCGGCAGTCATCCCAACTGTCCGGATGCAGGTCCCGATCTTGATATAGGCGCCCCTATTGTTACAACAACCCTTTCAGACGGTCGCGAGATTGTTGTTGCAGGCACAAAAGGCGCAGTTGTCGTCGGACTGGACCCGAACAATAACGGTGAACTGTTGTGGTCAACGCGTGTTGGCCGCGGTGGTGCTCTTGGCGGTATTCATTGGGGCATGACTTTCTCCGGCGATGTTGTGTATGTACCAGTATCCGATCGTGGTGGTGTGAATGATTCAGGTGAGAGTCGACAGCCCGGCCTGCATGCCATCGACATGAAAACCGGGGAAACTCTCTGGTACGCACCGGTTCCCAAGCGATGTCAGGAGGGTGTGCAAGGATGTATGGACGCCTATTCAGGCCCGGCTAGCAGCACTGATGGATTGGTCATTGCCAGTTCGTTAAGTGGATACCTGTTTGCACATGATGCTGCCACAGGAGAACTGGTGTGGGAGTACAATACGGTGCAGGAGTATCCGACCATAAACGGTATCGCTGCCAAAGGCGGCTCAATCGACGCAACGGGACCGGTACTCAGCGGCGACTACATGATTGTCAGCACAGGTTATGCTACATTCGGCCAAATGCCGGGCAACGCGGTGCTGGTATTCAGACTTAAACAGCAGTAAATGAATTCTGACTAATGCTCAGGGGAAAAAAATGATAAAAGTTAGCAACCTGGGATTGCTGGCTGCGGCCGCAATCCTGCTGGCCGCGTGTGGACCGGCAGAACAACCCGCTGAAACACCTGCTGATACACAATCTGCATCAGCAACCGTCAGTTCGTCGAATGGCGCTGCAACAGTGGCCACGTATGCTGCTGCCGTTGACAGTATGCGGCTGACTAACGCTGACTCTGAGCCGGGAAACTGGATGGCCGCAGGGCGTGACTACTGGGAACAGCGTTTCAGCCCCCTGGACCAGATCAATACTGAAAACGTTGACCAGTTGGGCCTGGTTTGGTCAGCCGATCTTGACACCAGTCGTGGTCAAGAAGCGACACCCGTCATCGTCGATGGCGCTTTGTACATCACCACGGCCTGGAGCATGGTCAAAGCCTTTGATGCTAAAACCGGGCGCCTGTTGTGGGAGTATGATCCTCAGGTCGATCGCGCGCGCGGTGTTGATGCCTGCTGCGATGTTGTCAACCGTGGTGTCGCTGTCTGGGAAGGCAAAGTGTTTGTAGGCGCACTTGATGGCCGCCTGATTGCATTAAACGCCACAACAGGCGAAGAGCTCTGGAGTGTTGTTACCGTTGACCAGTCGCGTCCCTATACGATTACAGGCGTCCCGCGCATCGTCGATGGGAAGGTGATCATCGGTAATGCCGGTGGTGAATACGGTGTACGGGGTTATATCACCGCATACGACACCGACACCGGCGAGCAACAGTGGCGTTTTTACACGGTGCCCGGCAATCCTGCTGATGGTTTTGAGCAACCGGAACTGGAGTGGGCTGCTGACACCTGGACAGGCGAGTGGTGGGCGATGGGAGCGGGCGGTACCGTCTGGGATTCCATGGCGTACGATCCGCAATCGCACCTGATGTACATCGGTGTTGGCAATGGCTCGCCGTGGAACCAGTCGCTTCGCAGCCCTGGTGGAGGAGACAATCTATTCCTGACATCGATTGTCGCGATCAATCCTGACGACGGCAGTTATGTGTGGCATTACCAGACGACGCCTGGCGAAACCTGGGACTACACCGCAACCCAGCAGATTGTTGTAGCCGATCTGGATATTGGCGGTGAAACCCGTCGTGTTGTCATGCAGGCTCCTAAAAATGGCTTTTTCTATGTGCTTGATGCACTGACAGGCCGACTGCTGTCGGCTGAAAAATTTGTGCCTGTGAACTGGGCAACCCATGTCGATCTGGAAACCGGACGACCCGTTGAGGTACCGGAAGCCCGTTACAACATCACTGGCATACCGATGATTGTTCAGCCAGGCCCACTGGGCGGTCACAACTGGCATCCAATGTCGTTCAGCAAAAAAACCAACCTTGTTTATCTACCCGCGACCGAGAACAACATGGGCTATGTTGCACAGCCCGATATGGTTATCTCGGAAAGGGGCTGGAATACCGGTACTGACTTCGCTGAAGGGGCACGTCTTGTGGCTGCCGCGGGCGATGCAGCACCTGTGCGACAGGCATACCTGATGGCGTGGGATCCTGTTGCACAGCGCGAAGTGTGGCGAGCGCCGCAATTGATCCCAACGCATGCAGCAGGTGTTGTGTCGACAGCAGGTGGTCTGGTTTTCCAGGGTAATGGCGCAGGGGAATTTGTGGCCTATCGCGATACGGATGGTGAACGTCTGTGGTCAGCCATAACTCAGTCCTCAACGGTTGCAGCACCTTCAACCTACATGATTGATGGCGTCCAGTACGTGGCGGTGCTGACCGGATCTCGCGCTCTGCCACAGACGGGCCCTGGCGCAGTGGGTTCTACTACCCGCCGATCCAGTAACAACTCACGCTTGCTGGTATATGCGTTAAACGGTAACCATCAATTGCCAACTCAGGTGATCACCGCAGAAGAGCGCGCCCTCAATCCTCCGCCGCTGATCGCAAACAATGAAATGTTGGCGCAAGGCGAGCAAGCCTACGGACGCTTCTGCAGCGTGTGCCACGGAAACAATGCAGCCAGTGATGGAGCAGGTGTTTTCCCAGACCTTCGCTATTCTGCTCGTCTGCATAATCTGGACGCCTGGAATGCAGTTGTTCTGAGGGGAGAATTAGCTGCAGGCGGTATGGTGGCTTTTGACGGTCAGCTGAGTGAATCAGACACAGAAGCAGTCCTCCAGTATGTGATTTCAAGAGCAGTTGCACTCGCTGAAGACCTGCAAACGCGTTGACGATGAGTGCTACTTACTACAGCTATTACGACTCACCGGTTGGCAGTTTACTGCTGGCCGGTGATGGCGTGTCGCTAGAACTCATCAGTTTTCCGACGGGACAGGCTACCAGACTTCCGTCTGCTGACTGGATGAGACGTAACGATGCGTTTAAACCGGTCAAGCAACAGCTGGCAGCCTATTTTGCGGGAGAACTGACCACATTCTCGCTGGCATTAACGCCCAAGGGCACCGATTTCCAGTTAGCGGTCTGGGCCGCACTGGCAAAGATCCCCTACGGCGCCACATGCAGTTACGGTGATATCGCCAAACGCATCGGAAAACCTGAAGCAAGCAGGGCGGTGGGGGCGGCCAACGGTCAGAATCCTTTGCCGATAGTCATTCCCTGTCACCGTGTTATAGGCGGTAACGGCGCTCTCATTGGCTTCGCTGGCGGCCTTGACTGCAAAGAATTTTTGTTACGCCTCGAACAAACTCACGCGCCATTCAGTCTGCAATGACTCTGACACATTACTGAGGATGCCTGAACGTTCTACCGCCATTCACCGTAACTGCAGACAAAACATCTGGAACGGGCAATTTGATATCTGTCGCAGTCAAAGCTCCCCAAAAAGTCTATTTTTTATCCACACCAAAAGAAGGTGTATACTGACCTTCGCCGGCGATCTCCTGCCCGGTCACAAAGTCATGTCTGGTCAACAGTTGCGGTCATAATACTGTCGGTGATAAGGATTTAATGTTATGCAAAGCAGTCAACACCACATTATCGGCCGCGTTTCCAAATGGCTGACAGAAGGAAAAGCCGTCTGGTTGTCGACCATTATAAAGACATGGGGTTCGTCACCCAGACCGGTTGGGGCGATGATGGCGTGCACCCAGGATGGGGAATTGGTCGGATCTATTTCCGGAGGTTGTATTGAGGAAGATTTTTTACAGCAGTTACGTGAAGGTGCGCTAAAAACCCGTTATGAAACTGAAAAGAAGCCGTTTATGGTTCATTACGGTGTATCGGCCGAGGAGCAGGCGCGGTTGCGATTACCGTGCGGCGGCCAGCTGCATGTATTGTTGGAATTCATCCAGGCAACTCCGCACAACATGGATACATTTACTGCTATCGATGCTGCGTTGAATCAGCATCAGCGCATCAGTCGGCGAGTGGATCTGATCACGGGTCGTATTGATACTTCTCCTGAGTCTTCAGATGATGCGGTTATCTTGTCTCACACGCTGATGCAGCATAGTCTGAGCCCCCGATATCGACTGTTACTGCTTGGCGCGGGTGACGTGGCACGTTATGTCGCCGAACTGGCACTGGGCATGGACTATGACGTCACCCTGTGTGACCCCAGACCTGACTATCTGGACAATTGGTTTGTACCTGGTGTTCAGTTGTCATCCGATCTGCCTGATGATCTGGTGCGTGATCAGTTCAGCAATCCTTACAGCGGAATAATCGCTCTGGCACACGATCCGCGCGTTGATGACATGGCATTGATGGAAGCCTTGAAGACCGATGCATTTTATATTGGCGCGATGGGATCAGAACGTACTTCTGAAAACCGCCGATTGCGCCTTCCTGAACTGGGACTGAGCGAGGCCGAAATCGCAAAACTTCGTGCGCCAATTGGTTACATGATCGGCAGCAAGACTCCTGCAGAAATTGCCATTTCAATTCTTGCAGAGATAACGGCAGTCAGGCACAAAGTCCTCGCATAAAAAAACGGCCCTCGGGCCGTTTTTTTTATCCAATGTCAGGTATTCACTCGGTGAATACATCACCATAGTCTTCATCGTTGTCAGCCATTGCTGCTGCTAACACTACTTTAGCGTGCTCATAACCGTAGGCATCACCAATTGAAACCTTGTTCGCCTTTCCAGGAAACATCTTGTAGGTCTGGTAATGATGAGAAATGCGGTGAACAAGCGTAGGCGGTAATTCTGAAATATCGTTCATATGGTCATATGCCGGATCATCTTTGATCACCGCAATAATTTTGTCGTCAGCTTCGCCACCGTCGTTCATCGGCAGACCGCCCAACACCTTGGCTTTGATGAGAATTTCAGAGCGGTCAATCGCGCGCTCACTGATCACGCAGATGTCCAATGGATCGCCATCGCCACACTCGGTACCAGGCATCAGATCTCGCACACGATTGCCGCAGTACGTGCGTGGAATAAAACCATACAAGGTGGGCTGCTGTGCAGAGGTCGGTCGTGGACGATCGATACACAGGTAGCCGGAATCTTTGTCGATCTCATACTTCATCTGGTCAAACGGGGTGATCTCGATATAAGCATTGACCATGGGGGGGGTTCAACCCCGTCTTCACGGACACTTCAATAAAGCTTCATAATAGGCAAACGGAGTGTTGATGCCAAAGACAAGAAAGTACAACCCAGAGTTTAAAAAAGGTGCTGTTGAACAGGTTCGCCAGCCCGGTATCAGTTGTTCCTGGGTAGTCAGGGAACTGGGCATCGGAGCCAATCTGTTGAGCCGCTGGCAGCGCTGAATCGATGTTTAATGTCCACAAGCGTTCACGGGTTCTGGCCATGCGCGAGATGAGGAAGTCGCTCAGCTTAAGCGAGAGCTGGCCCGCGACAAAAAAAACGGGATTTTTTACGCGAAGCGGCAACGTTCTTTGCCAGGGGATCGACCTGAAGTATCAGGCGATTCAACGTTGTCGCACTGAGTTTCCTATTCGCCTGATGTATCGGTGTTTGAAAGTCTCACCCAGTGCTTATTTCGACCGGGAGGGACGCACAGCCAGTATTCGAGCAGTTGATAATGAGCCATTACCTTGTTCGATTGACGCAGCTGACCCTACATTCTGATGAATCCGCTGGCAGCGATACGCGATTGAGCTTGAATCTGCTGATCCCCGCGCATGGCTGTGCTGAGCAGGAATTGCCATACTTCGATCTTCTGAGTGCCAGCTAGTGCGTGCCGGACAGCATCAACGATGACTGGAGGCTGGCTGAGATTTCTTATTACCCTCTGAACCCCTCCGTTCGTGGATTGATTATCGAGGACACTCAGTCGGTTCAAATCTATCAATGTGTCCGCAGTGCATGGGTGCACTGGAAAGAGCTAGGCACAGGCCTGCCGGGTGAATCTGCAGACTGGCTCGTGTATCAATTTGAGCGCCGCCTCCGTCTTTGACTCGCAATCGTCAATCGCCAGGCAAAAAAAAGGCTGCATACGCAGCCTTTTTTTTGCAGCTACAAAACTCAGCCGCCAATCAGAATGCCACCATACTGCACGAAGAATGGTGCAAACACCAGTGACAGAATCGCGGACAGTTTGATCAGGATGTTCAGCGACGGGCCGGAGGTATCCTTCAACGGATCTCCTACAGTGTCGCCAACTACCGCGGCCTTGTGCACCTCAGAGCCTTTACCGCCCAGATTACCAGCCTCGATGTATTTCTTGGCATTGTCCCATGCGCCTCCACTGTTGGAAGATGCGATAGCCAGCACACCACCAGTCACCAGCGAACCCGCTAGCATGCCAGCCACGGCTGGTACGCCGAACAGGAAGCCCACCACCAGAGGAGACCCCATGATCAGTAAGCCCGGCGCAATCATTTCACGCAGCGCCGCTTGAGTAGAGATTGCCACGCACTGGGCATAGTCGGGCTTGCCGGTGCCTTCCATCAGACCAGGAATCTCGCGGAACTGACGACGCACTTCTTCGATCATGTCGAATGCTGCCTTGCCTACGGACTTCATGGTCATGGCAGTAAATAGGAACGGCAGCACTGCGCCCATGAACAGGCTTACGAACACAACCGGATCAAGAAGATTGATCGACGCCAGCAGGTCATAGCCAGGGTTTTCCTCACGCATCAACGCATCAGCACTGGTCAGGAAAGCCGCAAACAGGGCTAGTGAGGTCAAAATGGCCGCACCAATCGCAAAGCCTTTGCCGATCGCCGCAGTGGTGTTGCCGGCCGCGTCCAGAATGTCAGTGCGACGGCGCACTTCTTTCGGGAGGCCAGCCATTTCAGCAATGCCACCTGCGTTGTCAGATACCGGGCCATAAGCGTCAATTGTCAGTGCGATGGCCAATGTTCCCAGCATGCCCAGCGAGCCGATGGCCACACCGTACATGCCACCAAGATCCCAGGAGACGAAGATGGCGATGGCGATGGCGATATACGGCAGCACTGTGGATTTGTAGCCAAGCGCCAAGCCGTAAATGATGTTGGTTGCAGCACCTGTCTCACAGGACTTTGCCACTTCCTGCACGGGCTTGAATGAGCCCGATGTGTAATAGCCGGTCAGAAGACCCACGACCAGGCCTGCCACCAGACCGGACAGGAAGCACCAGTAGATGCCCATGCTCGTGTAGGCTTCGCCTCGGATCTCGAAGTCGGCCGGTACGAAAGAACGGGTCACGAAGAACATGGCAACGGCCATCAGGGCACTGGAGATGGTCAGCAGCTTCATGAGCGCCGGCGACACGTCGTCTTCCGTTTTCACCTTCACGAAGAGCATGGTCAGCAGACTGATGGGGATGCCCACTGCACTGATCAGAATCGGGTACAGGAGTGCGTCGATGTTGCCAGCGAACACTACCGCGCTGATCACCATGGCTGCACAAGTACTCTCTGCGCAGGAGCCGAACAGATCTGCCCCCATGCCGGCCACGTCACCCACATTGTCACCCACGTTGTCAGCAATCACAGCAGGGTTGCGCGGATCGTCTTCCGGAATGCCCTTTTCCACTTTGCCCACCAGATCCGCGCCAACGTCTGCGGCTTTGGTGAAGATGCCGCCACCTACGCGAGCAAACAAGGCGATGGTGGAGCCACCCAAACCGAAGCCTGCGATGATTTCCATCAGCACATAATTGGGAAGGTCAGCAGGAAGCCAGGCTTTCATGACCACATAGACAATAATCAGTCCGAGCACTGCCAGACTGACCAGCGCGAAGCCCATGACGGCGCCGGAATTAAGAGCTACCTTGAACGCGTCACCGATATTGTCCTTGGCAGAAACAGTGGTGCGGGCATTGCCCTGTGTAGCGATCATCATGCCGATGTAGCCGGAGGCGATGGAAATGATGCCGCCAAAGAGGAAGGCAACGGCTGTAAACATCCCTTCACGGGTGTCCGCTGTATGGTTGTCGTCGATCAGCACCGCAATGATGGCGGCGAACACCAGCATGAAAATACTGAGAAATTTGTACTCCTGCTTCAGGAATGCCATGGCACCCTCAGCAATCGCACCATGAATGGATCTCAAGCGGGTTTTCTGTTCGCCTTCCAGACCAAGATCCAGAGGAACGCTCATTACTTGGCGCATATAGAAGTACGCCACGCCCAAACCGAATAGAGATAATATTGTCGATATTGTAATTGTCATGCTTGGCATCTTGCGGTAACCCCTAGAATTGTCTGTGTTAGATGAACCGAAAGCGATGTTAGCATAGAGACCAGTACAAACAAAGCTGACCAAATCGCCTGAAAGAGACGATAACCACGGGGTCTGGCCGGAATGCTAGGCTCCGGGCCGCCATTCTTGAAAGCAGGTCAACAGAGGAGGTGCAAGCGGGTTTTGCGGGGGGAATCAACACGGTCGACTCCGACCGTTGCGGCGGTTTTTACCTTTCGCGGGCGGTTGCGGGGAAGTTCCGCTCGGCGCTGCGCGGAATGCCTCACGCATCTTCGCAAGGCGCTCGTCCTGTTCCTGAAACTTGCGCTTCTCGAGCGCCTTGCTGATATCAATCAGATATGCACTCATGGGTTCACAGATGCCTGAGCTTGCTGCTTGAGACTGTCCCTGCGAGTTTCCAGATCGGCAATCAGGTCCTTCTCAAGTGCTTGTACCGACTTCCAGGCCATTCAAAAAAGGCCGGCAGTATACCAATAGCCTTATGCACTGGGTAGGCAGTCACCTCACGGCGTGTGTGCCGTAGCAACAATCCCGGGAATCAGCTGATTTGACAATTGCAGCAACAGATGATCCATGCCCCAGGCCGCACTGGCCATTACTCCGATGGGCAATCGGTTGCTGCCGGTAAACATGGGCAGTGAGATACTGGGCTGGCCAGTGCCGTTAAAAAGCGCCGTAAACGGGCTATAGGCCGCATAACGGCTGGCATATTCACGAACGTCGCTTGAGTCCATGTTAAGCCAGCCGAGCGGGGCGGGTGGCTGGGCGAGCACCGGGGACAGCACAACATCAAACTGTTGATGCAGGGCCGCCATTTGACGCTCAGCCTGTTTGATTGTGTCCAGCGCTGCGAGATACTGTGCGGCGCTGCTTTGCATGCCTCTGGCAGCCATACGTCGACTGGATTCTGACAGGCCGGCGGATTCCAGTGTCAGAGATAACGATGAGCCGCAGTCGCGGTTTTTGCCAGACGCAAGTTCTTGTGCAGTGACGGCCTGCAGCCCGGCACTGACAATCTGTGCAACGTGAATATTGATCAATGTTGCCATCGCTGCACCGACCTTTGCATAATCGACGGGTAGCACGGTGTCTTCAATCGTATGGCCATTGGCCTCACAAAGCCGGGCAACCTGATCCACGGCAGCCAGGCAGTCAGTGTGGATAGTGAGACCACCCGGATGTTGTCTCTGCAGGGCGATTCTCAGTTTTCCCGGTACCCGTGTGTGCGTGTAATAGTACGACTCCCGGTATTCTGGCAGCGCAAACAGCTCTGGTTTACCGAGTTTAAGAATATCCAGAAATGCAGCGCAGTCACGAACTGAGCGTGTGACCACGTGACTGACACTCATGCCACTCCAGGCCGCGCCCACATCCGCTTCCACAACTGTCAGCCCCCGGCTGGGCTTGAGTCCGATCAAGCCGCAATTTGCTGCTGGAATCCTGATTGAACCGCCACCATCACTGGCATCAGCCGCCGGTACAATACCCGCCGCCACCGCTGCCGCCGAACCCCCACTAGAACCTCCGGTTGTGTGCTCAAGATTATGAGGGTTGCGGCAAGCCCCGAATAATGAGAACTCAGTTGTGATGGTCAGGCAAAGCTCTGGCGTGTTAGTGCTGCCAAAGGGCACCAATCCAGCCTGCTTGTAGCGACGCACCACGGCGCTGTCGACCTGGGCGATCTGATTTTTTAACAGTTGTGTACTACGGGTATGCGGCCATCCGGCAACGGCATTAACCTCTTTGACCAAAAACGGCACACCGGATAACAAGCCTTGATGTTTTGACTCATCCAGTGCGCTTGCAATCTTCAGGGCGCCCTCAGCATCTAAAGTGACAACGGCATTTAAAGACGGGTTCAGGCGGGCAGATTGTGACAAGGCGCACTGCAGCAGTTCCGGTGCGCTGATATCACCGCAAGCCCTCAGATCAGCAAGGCCGACTGCATCGTTATCCATATACTCTGTGTTGCTTAGCATGATTACACTCTGATTTTTTGTGATCCACTAATGGAGCCGTTACCTGACAATTTCCCAGTCATCAATGATTTGTTGACGATGTTGATCCGTACCGGGTGCTGGTCCGGAAATCTGGCCCTGAGTGCGGCTGAAACGTGGAGCAGGAGCTGGTTGCAACTGCCCATGGCTTTCCACAAATGTTGACCTTGCAACATTGTGAGCATGCCGGGTGGCCTCGTTCATATCGAGTACTGGTGCAAAACAAACATCGGTACCTTCGAGAATCTCACACCATTCATCGCGCGTTTTCCCCAAAAACACACTGCTCAGTATCTGCTTTTGTTCGGGCCAGTTCTTGACCGCCATCTGTGCCTGCATAACAGGGGCGCTGATTTCGCAACGCTGCAGTAATTCTGCATAAAACTGCGGTTCAATAGGTCCAATACTGATGTGACGACCATCTGCACAGGTATAACAGTCGTAAAACGGAGCACCACCGTCCAGTAAATTTCGCCCGGGTTGGTTGCGCCAACTGCCTGCCGCCATCATGCCATAGAACATGGTCATCAAACTCGCGCTGCCGTCAGTCATTGCTGCATCAATAACTTGTCCCTGACCTGATTTGCCGGCTTCCAGTAGCGCAGCCAACACACCCATGGCCAAATATAACGAACCTCCACCATAGTCCCCTACAAGATTCAGGGGCGGATGAGGGGCCCGAGAATCAGCGCCCATCGCGTGCAAGGCCCCAGTCAGCGCGATGTAGTTAATGTCATGTCCGGCGGCATTGGCGAGAGGACCATATTGCCCCCAACCCGTCATACGGCCGTACACCAACTTTCTGTTTCGTTGCAGACACACATCAGGACTCAAGCCCAGACGTTCCATCACGCCGGGGCGATAACCTTCGATCAGGGCATCTGCTTTGGATATCAAGGCCAATGCCAACTCACGGTTGTGATCATTTTTCAAATTTAGCTCGATTGACCTGCGACCACGATTCACCGGATTGTCCGGGAACATACTGACAACCCCTTGACGGTCAATACGCACAACATCGGCACCCATGTCAGACAACAACATGCCACAGAACGGCACCGGGCCGATGGCCGCCATTTCGATGATTTTGAATCCGTGCAAAGGGCCCATAACAAAGCTTCCGTAACAATGACTTTTGATGGTTGATTTTATGGCGCTGTTCTTCCATTCTTGCGGCCGAACACATTTTTTGTGAATTCGTTCATAACAAGAATTTGACGGGGTTTTACCATGCAATTGCAACAAAAAACAGCATTCATCACCGGTGCAGCCTCTGGCCTCGGATTGGCGGCAGCACAGCGTCTCGTTTCAGAGGGCGTCAATGTCATGATGTTTGATCTGGATGCGACTCGTGTGCAGGAACAGGCTGAACGATTAGGCGCCCAGGCCACATGGGCTGCCGGAGACGTCAGTAACGAGGAGCAGGTTCAGTCTGCGATTGCAAAGACACTGAATACTTTTGGCAATCTGCATATCAATATCAACAGCGCCGGCATTGGTGCTGCGGCCAAAACCGTTGGCAGAGACGGCCCTATGAGCATGGAGCAGTTTACCCGGGTTATTCGGGTAAATTTGCTGGGTACTTTTAATGTGTTGAGACTCTGCGCCGCTGCGATGGTGAAGAACGAACCACAAAACAGCGACAACGAAAGGGGTGTCATCGTCAACGTTGCATCGGTTGCCGCATACGATGGACAGATGGGGCAGGCGGCCTACAGCGCGTCAAAAGGCGGCATTGCTTCAATGACCTTGCCAATCGCACGTGATCTAGCAAGAGAGGGAGTCAGGGTGATGACCATTGCGCCGGGCATTTTTGCAACGCCATTACTGATGGCATCACCGCAACCGGTCAAAGACGCATTGGTAGACATGATTCAGTTCCCAAAACGTATGGGGCTGCCTGAAGAGTTCGCAGATATGGCCGTGCATATAATTCGTTGCGCCTATCTTAACGGAGAAGTCATCCGCCTTGATGCTGGCATTCGCATGGCAGCTCGTTAATCACCGAATTGAATCCTCATCAGGAGTTTTTCCATCATGACACACGCGACAGCAAACAGTTCATCGGCCACATCACCCTGGATGAACGAAGAACTCAGCATCATGCGCGATCACATTGCGCGTTTTTTTAATAAAGAATTTGTTCCACACGTCAAACGCTGGGATGAGCAGGGGATAGTCGACAGAGATGCATGGTTGAAGGCAGGAACCGCCGGTATCTTATGCGCTTCTATTCCTGCCGAGTATGGCGGCGGCGGTGGCGATTTCCGCCACGAAATGATCATCGAAGAAGAAATGGCCAGAGCAGGCATTACTGGAATCGGTAATTCAGTGCACTCCGGGATTGTTGCGCATTACATTCTGCAATATGGTTCAGAAGAGCAGAAACAGAGATGGTTACCGCGTATGGCCAGCGGCGAATTGGTGGGCGCCATTGCCATGACTGAACCCGGTACCGGATCAGATCTTCAGGGCATCACGACGCAAGCCAAAAAAATTGATAATGCTTACAGCATAACCGGGCAAAAAACTTTTTTGACCAATGGTCAGCTGGCGAATCTGATCTGTGTGGTAGTGAAGACTAACCCCGTGGCAGGTTCAAAAGGTGTGTCGCTGATTATGGTTGAGACTGACACAGTAGAAGGTCATGGCGGTTTTGTTCGCGGCAGGAATCTGGAAAAAATTGGACTTAAAGCGCAGGACACATCCGAGGTATTTTTTGACGATATCAAAGTACCCAGAGAGAATCTGCTGGGCACTCGGGAAGGGCTGGGCTTTGTGCAGTTGATGGAGCAGTTGCCACAGGAACGTCTGATCATTGCCGTCAGTGCCTGTGTGGCGATTGAAAGGGCGCTCGAATACACACGTGAATACGTCAAGGAGCGCAAAGCGTTTGGCAAGCGTATACTGGACTTCCAGAATACTCAGTTCAGATTGGCAGAACGTTTGACCGAAGCAAAAATTGCGCGAGTTTTTGTTGACGACTGCGCTATGAAATTGCTGGAAGGCAAATTGGACGCTTCCACCGCCGCAATGGCTAAATGGTGGACAACACAAAAACAATGCGAAATTGTGGATGAATGCCTGCAGTTCTTTGGCGGTTATGGCTACATGATGGAGTATCCAATCGCCAAAATGTATATCGATGCACGCATCCAGAAAATCTACGGCGGCAGCAACGAAATTATGAAATTGCTGATCGCACGGGAACTGTAAGTTATCTCTAGTCTTTAGGTCTGAGCGCCAGTCCTGCGAATTCATCGGCAGGTTCTGGCGTTTTACCTTCTGACAACTGGATTCTAAGTCGAAGGTTATTGCGCGAATCTGCATTTTTCAGCGCTTCGTCCTCGGTAATGCGTCCCTGTTTGTAGAGTGTGTACAACGCCGAGTCAAATGTCTGCATTCCCTGATCTTCAGACTGCTCCATAACCTCCTTGATCTCGTCAACTTTACCTTGTTTGACCAGATCACAAACCCGTGGTTTTCCGAGCAATATTTGAAAAGCTGCTGCGCGTCGTCCGTCAACGGAGGGAATCAGACGCTGAGAAACCATTCCACGCAGATTCAGAGAAAGGTCAAGAAACAACTGTTTATGACGTTCTTCCGGGAAAAAGTTGATGATGCGATCCAGCGCCTGGTTCGCATTGTTAGCGTGTAACGTTGACAGACACAGGTGTCCGGTTTCTGCAAACGCCAATGCGTGCTCCAGGGTGTCCTGACTGCGGATTTCGCCAATCAGATTGACATCGGGCGCCTGACGAAGAGTGTTCTTGAGTGCTGATTCATAACTGGCGGTATCAACACCCACTTCACGTTGACTGACGATGGATTTTTTGTGCGGATGAATAAACTCGATAGGGTCCTCAACGGTGATGATATGGCCATCGCTGTTCTGATTCCGATAATCAATCAGCGCCGCCAGAGAGGTGGATTTTCCCGAGCCGGTGCCGCCGACAAACATCACCAAGCCACGCTTGCTCATGACCGGATTTTTTAAGGTGTCGGGCAAACCCAGTTGATCACAACTGGGGATGTCGGTCTTGATGTGACGGGCGACCATCGCCAACTGGGCAGCAAATTGCTTCAACACTTCCGGCGGGCAGAACCTGACTTCCCAAGGGCACCATATGTCCAAATGCTTTGATACTGGGAGGAGCATCCGCTGTCAGAAACAGGTCGGAGCCTTCTTTGGCGACTATTATCTTTAGCAGATCCTTGAAACCCATACCCATAGCCCCGGTCGATAGCTCAAAAAAGTTAAAATTTAGAAACGTCGCTCGGTGTACCAGTTGACAGCACGCGCGCTTTTTTCAATCTGATGTGTGACGTCAAGGGTCAACGCAAACAACGCCATACGCACCAGCACCCCATTGTCTGTCTGCCTGAAAATCGCAAGACTGGGGTGCTGATTGAGATCGTTATCCAGTTCATTGGCGTCATCACGCGAATCACGCGGCAGTGGGTGCATGATGACGGTATTCGGGCGGCAATACCGCGTATAAATCGCCTGATTAAGACGGAAGCGACCTCTGTAGATATCAGCTTCAAGCTTGCTTGCAAAACGTTCTTCCTGAATGCGGGTCAGATAAACGATATCGTTGGCTTCCAGTCCGTGCTCCATATCCTCTGTTTCAATCACCTCATGCTCGCGTTTTCGCAACTCCTCAACAATATCCTCTGGCATCCGCAGTTCCTTCGGTGAAATCAAGGTAAAGCGGATCTTCTTGTAAAGACTGATAAGCTGAGAAAGTGAATGCACGGTGCGGCCATGTTTAAGATCACCAATCATGGCGATATGCATACCATCAATGCCTTGATCGCGCGACACCAGTTCCTTCTTGATTGTGTACAGATCCAGCAAGGCCTGACTCGGGTGTTCATTAGGGCCATCGCCGGCATTAAAAACCGGCACCCGGCTTGCGCGTGAAAACTCTGCAACGGAACCTGCCTGAGGATGGCGCATAACAATAATATCGCTGTAACCACTCATCACCCGGCCAGTGTCGTACAACGATTCCCCTTTGGTCAGAGAACTGGCCTTGATATCCGTTGTCTCCCGGACTTCGCCTCCCAGAAGGTTAAATGCACATCCAAAACTGACGCGGGTACGTGTGCTGGGTTCAAAAAACATATTTCCCAGAATCGCGCCATCCAGTACTTTGGTCATGCGCTCGCGATGAGCAAAAGGGCGCATTCCGTCAGCCACGTCAAAGATTTTTTCGACATCAACGCGCTCAAACTGACTGACACTGAGAATGTGAGTTCCGGGGAATTGCATAACGCGGGTTTCCTGTTTCAGGTATTGTTCTACAGCGCCTGATGTTACTACAAAATGAGTCGGTGGCTGAATATGTTATAGTCGGGCAATGACCGGGTGCCTCTGAATATCTTTGGAAACTGTAATGGCAGCAACTATTTACTGGCACGACTATGAAGCATGGGGTGCTGATCCGAGACGAGATCGGGCATCGCAATTTGCCGGTGTGCGGACAGATTATGAACTTAACGAAATTGATCAGCCGCTGGTGATGTACTGCCAACCTTCTGCAGATCGGCTGCCACACCCTAAAGCCTGCCTGATCACTGCAATCACTCCCGCCCTTGCCCGGCAACGAGGTCTGCCAGAAGCAGAATTTGTGCGGCAGATTCATGATCAGTTTTCAAAAGCCCAGACCTGTGTTGCCGGATATAACAGTATCCGCTTTGATGATGAGTTGAGCAGGCAACTGTTGTACCGCAATTTTTACGATCCGTATGAGCGCGAGTGGAAAAACGGCAACAGTCGATGGGACATCATCGATGCGCTACGCCTGTGTCATGCGCTGCGGCCAGAGGGAATTATCTGGCCGCGTCTGGAGGATGGTTCGCCAGTGTTTAAACTGGGTGCGCTAACCAGCAGTAACAATCTGGCGCATGACACCGCGCACGATGCGCTGTCCGACGTGCGCGCCACCATTGCGCTGGCGCGCAAAATGAAAATTGCCCAGCCCAGGTTTTATCAATATGCCTTTGATCTGCGTGGCAAAACGCAGGTTCAGGCGATGATAGATCTGACGTCGCAAAAACCTTTTTTGCATGCCGCCGCTGTGTATCCGGCACGTGATTCCTGCCTTGCGCTAGTGATGCCATTGGCTGCCCACCCCCAGGAAAACAATGGCATTCTGATTTATGACCTGGCAATCGATCCATCTCCATGGCTTGACATGACGGCGGCGGAGCTCGCAAAAAAACTGTTTATTGCCAAAAAGGATCTGCATGAAGGAGAGAGCAGGCTGCCAGTTTCAGTACTGCATACCAACCGATGTCCGGCGATAGCACCGATCTCGGTGATGGATGAGACGCAGCGCAAACACTCTTCAATCAACTGGAGCAAATCACAACAACACTGGAATTTGTTACGCACAAAAACCGGTTTTCTGAATGAACTGATGATAGCAATACAGTCTAGGGCGCAGATGTCTGCCGGGGAAAGGCCAATCGCTGAAGATCCCGATGAACAGATTTACAGCGGAGGTTTTTTTTCTGATGCAGACAAACGATTGATGGGTACTCTGCGCAGCATGACGGCAACTGAACTGGCCGCCCGGCATGATCAATTGTGTTCACAGTTTAAGGATGCACGTCTTCCTGAAATGTTGTTTCGCTACCGGGCGCGCAATTTTCTCTCAACATTAAATACTGAGGAACTCAAACGCTGGCGACTGCATTGCAAACAACAATGCCTGAATGTAGACGAGAAACAATCGCCTGACGGTCTAAACCTTTTTTCATGCCGCATTGCCATACAACAGGAACGAAGTCAGTGCAGTGACAGTCAAAGCATGCGCTTGCTGGATGAACTGGAAAATTGGCTGCATTCGCTGGAGAGTTGGGCGGCGACAGAGGCTGATTAAATCTGGCAAGGCTGTTTGCCTGACCAGATCAAAGTCGGTAGAATCGCGCCAAATTTCAGCTACCTGCGCGGTCCTATCCAAACATTAAAATCCATAACAAACCCCGGCTAATCAGGCTGATCGCACATGACAGATCCTTTTAAAGATATCAGACCCTACAATGATGACGAAATCCGACCGGTGCTCGATTTATTGCTCGCGGATGATGAGTTTATCCGCAGCATTGCCGGATTCAGTCATCCGCGATTGTTTAAATTTTTTCCTGCACTTGTGTGCGCGTTAGCTCGCCGGAAACTGACGGCAGAGTTAAAAAATGTCAACAACGTAAAATCCATGCAAGATGTGATTGCTACTTACATGGACAAGATGATTGAGCGAACCACCACGTCATTGACGCACAGTGGCCTAGAAGGTCTATCAAAGCAGAAGTCTTATCTTTTTATCAGCAATCATCGCGATATTGCCATGGACCCGGCCTTTGTAAACTATATGCTTTACCATGCTGATTTTGAAACGCTGTACATTGCGATAGGCGACAATCTTCTTAAACGTGAATTTGTCAGCAATCTGATGCGTCTGAACAAAAGTTTTATCGTCAAGCGATCACTCAAAGGGCGGGAACTGCTGAAATCGTCCAAACAGTTATCCGAGTACATCCACCATTGTGTCGAGACACATTGCAATGTCTGGATAGCGCAGCGGGAAGGGCGCGCTAAAGATGGCATCGATAAAACGGAAACAGCATTACTCAAAATGCTGGCAATGGCCAAACGTCCAAGCCCGATAGCCGAAGCACTGCAATCGCTTCATGTTATTCCAGTATCGATTTCGTATGAAATTGATGCCTGTGACAGTTTAAAGGGCAATGAGCTGTACCAAAAAATTGAACTTGGCAGTTATCAGAAAGATGAAAAAAGTGATATTCACAGCATCGTAACCGGAATGATTGGTTACAAAGGGCATGTGCATGTTGCGTTTGGCAAGGAGTTGGTGCTGACGCTAGATGATGATGACGAACATATAGCCAGATTGATTGATGAGCAGATTATCGGCAATTATCACCTGCATGGCACTAATATACTGGCTGTTGAGTTATTGCGTCAGATTGATGAAACACTTGTTCCACTTATGACCGATGAAGGTGCTAGAATCCTTGCAACGACAGAAATCAATCTAGTCAGCAAAGCCCAATTTGAAGAAAGGATCTCTAAAATGGATCCCAGCATCAAGCGATATGTCTTGCAGATGTACGCTAATCCCTTTTTCAGCCGCTATGCGCTGATGCCTGACATGCATGGCGCGGATTGAGGCAATTCTGATAACAGGATCGCCTCAATCCCGGACGTGTACGATCACAGCTTTAGCTTAAGCTGCTGTATTCTCTGCTCCAGACTGCCACGACTGAGTGCAGTCAAAGGACCCATCGCCAACAGATGCAGTTCGATCGTCTGCAATCTTTGTGCTTTTTCTTTCTGTGATAACGGAGCTCTGCCAAGACCACGTTGCAACTGATTCAGTTGCTGCTGCATGCGGATTGCCTTATCAGCGGCAGGTGTATCTGCACCCAGCATGATCTCGGCTTCTACACACAATTCTCGTGCGCGCAGATCTTGCTTTTCAGCTAAACCCGACCAGCTATTTTTATCACTCTGCAGTTTAAATACCTGCTGAAATCGTTTCTTCAGCATCTGCTCAAGGCCATCGTCTGTGACTTTTTCGAAAGTCTGCCAGTGCTGTTCAAGTGTTTCCTTAGATTCAGCAATAGAAGACCCTGAAGCCAAAAGATCCTCCAGCTCTCTGCAGAAATTTGCCTGTGCGTGAACCTGTTGCAACAATTGCAAAGTTTTCCGATCAGGCGTTGCGCGCAAACGCGCATCAAATTGCTTCGCTAGTTTGCTGAATTGCTCCTGGAACATTTTGCGTTCGTTTTTCATGTCAGGCGTCAGCGCTTCTTTAAATGCCTCAGAGAGTGCTGTGAATTTTGCACGTGACTCGCTGAATGATTCATCATCGAGAGCAAGCAGTGCACTGACAGATTTCAGAATTTCTTTGACTGGCGACGTGGGGCTGGCGCTTCGACCTTGTCGACGCTTTTCTTTGCTGATCTCATCCCTGCGTGCAAACAGGGCGTCACAAGCTGCCCTGAAATCAGTCCAGAGTTTGCGATCATCTTTAAATGATCCCGGACCAAGATCCTTCCACTGCTGCTGTAATGTTTTGGCCTGTTGTATCGCACCACCAATATCGTCGCTGGTAACCAATGCTTTGGCTTGTTCAATCAAGGCCAGTTTTGCAGCATTATGAGCCTGTGTTGCCTGACGACGATGGTGACGCAGTTCTGTCAAAACTGCATTAAAACGTTCCTGTAACGCGTTGATTTTACTCTGAGCGACCGGAGCATACTTTTTCCAGTCCTCACGGGCTTGATTCTCAAGACGAGTCAATTCATTCAGATTGACACCGCTGTCCTTGATGGTGACGGCATACGCCTCAAGTTGCTCACAAATGTTATTACGGGCGATCAGGTTGCCCGCCTGCTGATCCTTGCGATCCTTGAAATAGGTTTTGCAGGGTTCAAATGCGACACGGGCAAACTCACTGAACTGCGTCCACAATGCATCGTTATCATCCGAATGCCCTAGTGTCTTCCACTCATCCTGCAGTGCCCGCACAAGTTTTGCCTTTTGAGCTGGCTGCACCGTGCTCTCGGTCAAAGCCTGCATTTTATCGATCAGTTCTTTCTTTTTTTCGGAGGAAGCAAATTTTTTCCAATCCAGCAATCTGGCCAACTCTTCACGCAGTGGTGCGATCAACGCAAGCAACCTTGCCTGATCATCGGCATTGATTCGTTTTAACTGGTTATGATTGCGATCAAGCTGACTCTGAGCTTCAGTGATTTTGCCTTCTGCAATGCGGACACTGACCTGTGCGATACCTTGCTCAATGTCAAGCACCTGCTTTTTTTGCCAGTTGTTGTATTCACCCAGGCGTTGATCGATCAATGCTGACAGCGCAACGATGGTCTCTGTCGGCGGCTGGTCCGTAGTCTGGGCAAGCGCCAGTCGTTCAAGCCTGCGCTTCAAGGCTAGCAGGGTAGGCTGATCCTTGTATGACGTACCATGGATCGCGCTCTGCAGTTTTTCGGATTCAGTACGTTTATCAACCGGCTTGGCTGTCTGTACGGGTTCCGAATGAGCGGATCCCCTTTCAGGCACCGGCTCTGCAGGTGGCACAAGGGTTTCAACATCCACGATTGAATCTGGCTCTTGAGTATTCTGGGTAGTCGACGAAGTCATAAATTACTGCTCTCCCTGATCGGCCACGTATCATAGCAGACGAGTGCTATAATCACAGCACACACGTTGAAGTCATTGTACTGCTTACGCCAAAAGTCAGAAGGCCGCAAAACCATGCTTGCTGATCATATCAAGGACGAAATCCAGAACGCTTACCGGCAGATTCTCAGCCGCAAGTCCTTACGGGCCAGGAGTGGTCAGCGCCTGATGATTGCTGAAATTGCCAAAGCATTGTCGGTGATAGACACGGTCCCGCTCCCCCCCGATGCGGGTAAAACAGCCACAGGAGATGAATTGATCCCGTCACTTCAAGCACCCGAGGAGTCACAATCCGCCAGTCCGGTAGTTGTCATTGAAGCAGGAACAGGGACGGGTAAAACCCTGGCTTATGTGCTGGGGACACTGCCGTTAGCGCGTCATTTGGGAAAAAAAGTAGTGCTGGCAACTGCTACTGTCGCTTTGCAGGAACAGGTTTCCCTGCGCGATCTTCCGGATATTCTTCAGCACAGTGGCCTGGAATTCAGTTATGTGCTGGCTAAAGGACGGGGTCGATACCTGTGCCTGTCACGACTGGATCAGTTACTACAGGGAAATTCCAGCCAAGACGCCATGCTGGAGCTGTTTGGTGTTGCGTTGGATAATCCGGTTGATAACAACCTGGCTCTGTACGAAAACATGCTGGAAAAAATCAGCGCCGACCAGTGGCAAGGGGACAGGGATGACTGGTCAGGTGTGATCAGTGACAAAGACTGGTCGCCTGTCACTGTTGAAGCTGGACAATGCGCGGGCCAAAAGTGCAGTAATTTCAAACGCTGCTTCTTTTATAAAGCGCGCGAGCAGGTGCAACAAGTAGATTGCATTATCGCCAATCACGATCTGGTATTGGTCGATCTGGCACTGGGCGGCGGCGTTATTCTTCCCGCTCCTGACGACACCATTTATATCTTTGATGAAGCGCATCATTTGCCTGGCAAGACCAATCAACACTTTTCGTCAGCCACGCGTCTGCGAAGCACACTCACCTGGCTGGAAACTGCCAGTCGATCGCTTAGAAAACTCATGACTGACAGTCGGTTACAAGACAATGGTGTCATCAGTCGAGAATGCACCGACCTTGAGCCTGTCGCAAAATCGACAGGCGAGCAATGCGCGTCCGTGTTAATCATGCTTGAACAGCTGTATACCCAGCATTTGCTGAAAGCAGCGGAAAGCAAGGGTTCTGAAACAAAAAGTAATGACAGCGCCGACACGATGACCTTTGAACTGGGTGTCGTACCTGAAGAATTACGTGAGCAATCAAGGCAATTGGGCGCATCTTTTACGATCTTCAGTCGACGCCTTCGTGAAATAGCCTCCGCACTTCGCAGACAGATGGAGGAAGCTGATACATTAGCAGCCAGACAACATGCAGAGTTGTGGTTTCCCTTGATAGGCGGCATGGTCGCTCGCTCGGACAGTAACGAAAAACTCTGGCAGGCGTTTGCACGTTCCGATGCGGCAGGTGAAGCGCCCGCCGCTCGTTGGTTAAATGCAATCAATTCTCCTTATGAAGGCGTTGTTTCCGGAGGCCAACAGGAACCCATCGACTATCAGCTCAGCTGCAGTCCGGTGCTGGCGGCTCAAACATTGATAGAACATCTGTGGCAACGCTGTGCTGGCGCTGTTCTGACTTCGGCAACCTTATCTGCGCTGGGCACATTTGATGTGCTGGCGATGCGCGCAGGACTGCCGGCGCATACCGTTTATCACCGTATCAGCAGCCCGTTTGACTATGCAAACGCCGCAAAACTGATTATTCCGCGCTTAAACTGCGATCCTGCCGACACACGAGCACACACAGCAGCCATCATCTCTTTACTGCCTGACCTGCTGAATCCTGAAGAAGCATCGTTGATGTTGTTCAGTTCAAGGCGACAGATGCTGGATGTACTGGAAGGATTATCCCCTGAGTTACGCAAGGTGGTCTTGTGTCAGGACGACTACCAGAAAGCGCAGTTACTGACCTTGCACAGGCAAAAAGTTGATGATGGGGATCACAGTGTTATTTTTGGTTTGGCAAGTTTTGCTGAGGGTGTAGATCTGCCAGGTCAGTATTGTGAACATGTGCTGATTGCAAAAATACCGTTTTCGGTGCCGAATGACCCCATAGAGGCGACCTTGGCTCAATGGGTAGAGCAGCAAGGCAGAAATGCTTTTATGACTTTATCGGTGCCTGAAGCCTCGTTCCGGCTGGTTCAGGCGGCAGGCCGGTTGCTTCGCAGTGAAACCGATACTGGTCGGATTACGGTCTTTGACGAACGACTGATCAGCAAATTTTACGGTAAGTCTATTCTCGCTTCCCTGCCGCCATTTTCGCGAGAGATATTCCCCGACTGGCTTGAACAGCCCCGGCCACAGCCAGGCCGGGTTTAATCAGCGCTTAGGCTGTGTGTAGGCGATGCCATTTCGTTTGTCTATGTAATACCCGGCGGCAGCGCCTGCTATCAGACCTATCAACGTTAACATCAACACATTGCTGAGCAGCGCTCCCAGACCAAAACCCAGAAAAACCCCACAACTGATACACATCGCCATAAAGCTGGTGGCCTTCAATCTAGTCTTTGCTTTTGCTGGCTTCTTACGGCTGGATTGACTCATCTGGTGCTCCCTCGGTAATGGTTTGCTGGAGTAGGGTGACGGTTGAAGTATCAACAGTCCGAATGTGGTAGATGCGCACGCTGCCTTCTGGCTGGCGACTGATACTGTTGGCAAGACTGAGCCCGGAGACCACCCTGCCAACCACTGTGTGGGTCGCCATTAACCAGGGAGTGTCTATCAGGGTAATGACCAGGCCTGCATCATTGGTACGCGGCCCGGTATTTGCCATTAACAGGCTGCCGGCGAGCGGACGGCGCGAGGGCAGAGACGAGTTATAACGATATCCCGCCAACTCATGAACCTGCATGATATTCATTGTGCCAAGTCTTGCTGTGATGCGCTCTTGCTCGGCGTTAGCCTGTTCGGTGCTACGGATATTCAAACTTCGGTAAAGGGGCACTAGTACTCTGTTCTGAAAATCAGCTCTATCAGCGATATTCATCCAAGGATGAGGGATACCAAGACTGTCCAGAAGTGGCTGTTGTTCAAGGCCCAGGCCTCGTGCATTAATTTCATCTGCAATCGCGGGTGGCCGTTCGCGTCCGGCTCGCTCGGCGGCTCCGGTCTGTAAAAACGTTCCGGGTACAACCCTGTGAAATGTCAGACCATCATAGTAGCGCCGGTCATTACCCTGCGACATCAATAGCCCGTTGGCCAGATCGAGAATTCTGCGAACATTCAGCGGAGCGGCATCAGGAAAAAGCTCAACATAGATATCGCCCTCCGACGAAGAAATTTCCAGTGATGGGTTTACCGGATTTTCAAGCAAAGGCAGCAGTTGTTCAGGCAAGGTCTGCGAATCAACGGGTGTCATAAATAGCAGGGCGACCAATGAGACACACAACACACAAAGGCGTGGGAATACAGGCGTCGTTGTATGGTTGATGTTGTTCATGACACGCAGGCAGTTGTTAAGTGAGTGGCAATAGTAATGGATCAGCGCGGATCGGTCACCTGTGCGCAGAGTGCAGCGAGCGCCTGCGGAGTATCAATATCCTGCAAAATACCCGGATCGTCGGTATCAAGTTCAGTGATGGAATCCGGGTGTGCCTGAAGTACATGCCTGGCGCCGGAATCACCTTGACACAATTGCAGTTCAGGAAAAAATTGCCTGCCAAAGATGACCGGATGGCCGCGGGCAGATTGATAGCTGGGGATGATTACTTGCTGCGAACGACCTGCAGACAGCAGTCGCGTGAGAGTGTCTTGCCTTACAAAGGGCATATCACCCAGACAAATCATTGCGCTTTGCCACGTTGGCGGGATATGCCGTATTCCATACGCCAGGGTGTGACCCATACCCAGGTGGGCATCGTCGCACATAAAAAGAAACGGTCTGTGTGTCGTCGGAATAAAGTCATAGACCCCTTGTTCCAACAACTCCACTCGCCCTATAACTATTATATTTTCAGTTGCTTGAAGAAGGTTATTAAAAGTCTTTCTTAGAATACTATTACCGTCAGGCAATGCAGCCTTTAACTTTACACTGCCAAAACGTACGCTAAATCCGGCCGCCAATAACACCGCCCCTGACAGCTCATTAACAGGATTAAGTCTGCTGTCTGTTGCCAGTTTTGTCTGTATTTCAGCCACCTAATCACCACCTTACATTGGTGTCCGGCCCCCATGGCATGTCGATACACCACAGAGACCGGACCCTTTGTAATTTCGACAGGGCTCATTCCCAGCTCAGAGCGCCACCAGTTTGGTACTCGATCACCCGGGTTTCAAAAAAGTTCTTTTCTTTACGCAGATCCATGATTTCAGACATCCACGGGAAAGGATTTTTGACACCTTTGAACTGCTCTGGCAAACCAATCTGCACTAGGCGACGGTTGGCTATAAACTGCAGGTATTCTTCCATCATTACCGCATTCATTCCCAGTACACCACGGGGCATGGTGTCACGGGCGTACTCTATTTCCAGTTGTGTCGCCTGCAGAATCATCTGTGTTGCTTCACGCTTCATGGCGTCGTCCCACAGATGCGGGTTTTCGATCTTGATCTGGTTGATCATATCGATGCCAAAATTCAGGTGCATGGACTCATCGCGCAGAATGTACTGGAACTGTTCAGAGGTACCGGTCATCTTGTTACGGCGCCCCATGGACAGAATCTGTGTAAAACCACAGTAGAAGAAAATACCTTCCAGACAGCAGTAAAATGCGATCAGGTTTTTCAGAAGCGCCTTGTCCGTTTCGGGCGTGCCTGTGGTGAAATTCGGATCGTTAAGCTCTTTGGTGTACTTCAGGCCCCATGACGCCTTTTTCGCAACCGAAGGAACCTCGTGATACATATTGAAGATTTCACCTTCATCCATGCCCAATGACTCAATGCAGTACTGGTAGGCGTGTGTGTGAATAGCTTCTTCAAAGGCCTGACGCAGAATGTACTGACGGCATTCCGGGTTGGTGATCAAACGATACAGCGCCAGTACCAGGTTATTTGCCACCAGCGAATCGGCGGTTGAGAAAAAGCCCAGGTTACGTTTGACAATCATGCGCTCGTCTGTGGTTAGCCCATTGGGGTTTTTCCACAGTGCGATATCCGCAGTCATGTTGATTTCCTGCGGCATCCAGTGGTTGGCACAACCATCAAGATACTTCTGCCATGCCCAATCATATTTGAAGGGTACCAGTTGATTCAGGTCAGCACGGCAATTGATCATACGTTTGTCATCAACCGTGACACGCTCAGTCCATTCACCGATTTCATGCTGAACGGCGCTGGTATCCAGATCTTTTAACTCATTCTGGATGCGCTTCATAACTTGCTGATTAACAACCTCTGCTGCTGCCTCGGTTACAGTTCTGCTGGAACGACCGGTAGGTGGTTCGGCCAGATCCCTGTCGGCGGAGCCGGCGATATCCATGGCAGTCATCGTCTTGGCGGCTGCAATCGCATCGGCATAGCTGCCGGCTGCCTGTTCCGACACAGCACGTGACAACTGCAGCGAGCCATCAGAACCGCCCACCGCAGCCATTGCACCTGCTGTATCAGCCTTCCTGAACTCTGCCTGCCTGTTTACGTTGGCTCGTTCCTCGCTGGCAGCACTGACGTCGGGTGCGGCAGGATCTTCGTAAAATTCATCCCATGAAATCATAGTTTACCTCTGATATTTTGGTTATTCACTGACGGCTACCCTATTGACAGGCTTCACAATCAGGATCGTCTATAGAACAAGCTTTAGGTACATCAGCGGCCATCGGCGCACTTGCTACGGCATTCAGTTTGCTACCTGACACCGTCGACTTTTCAGTGCTGGTCGCCGCCAGAGATCGCAGGTAATAGGTCGTTTTAAGCCCTCGCAGCCAGGCCATCCGATACGTCACATCCAGTTTTTTACCATTGGCACCTGAGATATAAAGGTTCAATGACTGGGCCTGATCGATCCACTTCTGGCGTCGACTGGCTGCATCAACCAGCCAGCGCGGCTCAATTTCAAACGCTGTCGCATACAGTTCTTTAATATGCTGAGGGATACGGTCAATCTGCTGCAAACTGCCATCGTAGTACTTGAGGTCGTTGACCATCACGTTGTCCCACAGATCGAGTGCTTTGAGGTCACGCACCAGATAGGGGTTCACAACGGTGAACTCTCCGGACAGATTCGATTTGACATACAGGTTCTGGTAAGTCGGCTCTATGGACTGAGAGACGCCGGAGATGTTGGCAATCGTCGCCGTCGGCGCAATCGCCAGTACATTGGAATTTCGCATTCCAACCGCAGCAATACGTTGACGTAACGCTTCCCAGTTCAGCGTCTGGCTCATGTCTACATCAAAATATTTTTCCCCACGCACTTCCTGTAACAACTTCAGCGAGTCAATTGGCAAAATGCCCTGATCCCACAATGATCCTTTGTAACTGCTGTACGCGCCACGCTCTTCTGCGAGATCTGTCGATGCCTGGATTGCATGGTAACTGATGACTTCCATGGACTCGTCCGCAAACTTGAGGGCTTCTGCGGAGCTGTAGGGGATACGCTGAACATACAGCGCATCCTGAAAACCCATGATACCCATGCCAACCGGACGGTGTTTCAGGTTGGAGTTCTCGGCCTGCGGCACTGAGTAATAGTTGATATCAATCACGTTATCCAGCATTCGCACAGCGGTTTTTATTGTGCGCTCCAGCTTGGCGGTATCCAGCCCCTGATCAGTAACATGATTAACCATATTCACAGAACCGAGGTTACAGACCGCAATTTCATCGGGACTGGTATTCAGCGTAATCTCTGTACACAGGTTAGATGAGTGGATAGTACCTATGTGCTGCTGAGGCGAGCGCACATTGCAGGCGTCCTTGAAGGTAATCCATGGATGTCCGGTTTCAAACAGCATGGACAGCATCTTGCGCCAGAGATCTTTGGCTCGCACGGTTTTGTAGATTTCCACCTGACCTGCGGCCGCTTTACGCTCGTATTCTTCATACGCGCGCTCAAACGCATCGCCATGCAAATCATGCAGTTCCGGCACATTATTCGGCGAGAACAATGTCCAGTCGCCATCCTCGAACACACGCTTCATGAACAAATCCGGAATCCAGTTCGCGGTGTTCATGTCATGCGTGCGACGACGGTCATCCCCGGTGTTTTTACGCAGCTCCAGAAACTCTTCGATATCGAGATGCCAGGTTTCCAGATAGGCGCACACCGCGCCTTTTCGCTTGCCGCCCTGATTTACGGCCACCGCCGTGTCATTGACCACTTTCAGGAATGGCACAATGCCTTGGGACTTGCCGTTGGTGCCTTTGATACCGGCCCCCAAAGCACGAACCGGTGTCCAGTCGTTACCAAGGCCGCCCGCCCATTTGGAGAGCATGGCGTTGTCTTTGATGGCACTGTAAATGCCGTGCAGATCATCAGGCACCGTGGTCAGGAAACATGAGGACAACTGAGGACGCAAGGTGCCTGAGTTAAAGAGTTGCGGTGTGGAAACCATGTAATCAAAACTGGAAATCAGGTTGTAAAACTCGATCGCCCGCGTTTCACGATCAGCCTCGTTACTGGCAAGACCCATCGCTACACGCATAAAAAATATCTGCGGTAATTCAAATCGAACGCCATTGCTGTGGATAAAATAGCGGTCATACAGCGTCTGCAAGCCAAGGTAGGTGAACTGTGTGTCGCGCTCTGCATTCAGTGCATCACCGAGGACGTCAAGGTTGTACTCAAGCAGGTGAGGGGAGAGCAGTCCGAGTTCGACGCCTTTTTCAATGTAAGGACGCAGAACTGATGGGTAGCGATAGTTCATCTCGCTTTGAGTGGCACTGTCTGTCAGGCCCAGAAAACCCAACGCTCCTGAGCGCAGTGTATCCAGCAGCAGGCGTGCGGTCACATAGGAATAGTTGGGATCTTGCTCTACCAGCGTGCGTGCGGTCATGACGGCCGAGGTCCGCACATCGTCCATCTTTACGCCAGGATAAAGATTTTTAAGAGTTTCCTGATAAATCGCATCACTGGAAACACCTTCCAGTCCCGCGCAGGCCTCATCAATCACAGTACGCAGGCGCAAGGTATCTAACGGGCCTTTGGAGCCGTCTGCATATGTTACCTGTATGCTCGACTCCGACGGCTGCTCGCGAGCCCGCTGCTGGTCTCGCAGGCGAGCGTGTTCAGCACGGTACAGTACGTAGGCGCGGGCTACTTTGTGCTCACCCGTACGCATCATTGCGAGTTCAACCTGATCCTGGATCTCTTCGATGTGGATAGATCCGCCTGAAGGCATACGACGCCTGAAAATGGTGCTGATTTGCGCTGCCATTTTACTGACCGTTTCACGGACACGCGCTGAGGCGGCAGCCGGGCCACCTTCAATGGCAAGGTAAGCCTTGGTAATTGCTACCACTATTTTGGATTCATCATAGGTCACCACGGCACCGTTTCGCTTGATTACGCGCAATTGACCGGGTGCTGTCGCTGGCAGCTCTTCACTCGCGCGCGTCGCCGGTCGAGAGCTGACAGTGGTGCTGCCGTAGCTGGGAGTATTGGTTTGCATTGCGTTCTCCATGATGTTTTTATGATAACCAGCCGTCTGACTACGCGCGAACCACTCGCTCGGAGGCTGGAAATACAATATATAGGTGTTTTTTCGAGACAGGGCACAAGATAGTGCGGTCACCGGGCGATTGCAAGTGGTTTTTATGTGAATAGCTTGTGGATAACTTGTGCTTAAGTCTTGTATAAGACCACTACATCTTGTGGCTGACAGTCGCCAAATCTCAACAGGCGGCCAGGGTTACTCGCTGAAACCCCAGTTCGATGTCACTCATTAACACCGGCAAATCCGCAGCACTGACAGGACGTCCATACAGATAGCCTTGCATAATGAAGCACTGATGCTCAGTCAGAAAACTCGCCTGAGACTGAGTTTCCACGCCTTCAGCGACCACCTGCAAACGCATGTGCTGAGCCATCGCCATAATCGCTGTCGCAAAAGCCGAATGACACACACTTTCCGGCAAACTACTGACAAACGCCCGATAAACGACCGATAAACCTTGAGCTTGTCTACAGGCAATCTTGTCAGATAACTGAGTGATGACTATCCGGTTCCGAAATCATTAATGGCGATATTGACGCCCGATGCCTTGAGTTCTGACAGAGTGCCTATCGCCGGTTCGATGTCATCCATCAACATGCTTTCGGTAATCTCAAACTCAAGAAAGAGAGGATCCAAGCCAGTTTGCTTCAGGAAACTGACGACCATGCTGACCAGATTCTTATCCCTGAATTGTCTGGCGGACAGATTGACTGCAACAGCGATATTTCGCTGAATATCCAGCAGTTGCACACACGCCTTACGCAAAACCAGTTCGCCAAGTTTGACAATCAGGCCTGTCTCCTCAGCTACCGGAATAAAACGTCCGGCGGGATAAGATCGAACTGCTTGTGCCGCCAACGCACTAACGCCTCAAAGCCACAAATGCGCTGTTGGTGGATGTCTATCTGTGGCTGGAAGTAGACAATAAAATCCTTATTGCCAAGAGCAACTCTGGGATTATTTACAATATTAATAAGAGCTTGCGATTAAGTATTAATGTATTATGTGAAGTATTGATAACTGTTACGCCCCTGATCCTTTGCACGATACATCGCAAGATCGGCATTACGCATCAAGACGCAGGCATTCATGCTATCGTCGGGGGCAATGGTTATTCCTATGCTGCAACTGACAGTCACTTCCTGCATGCCCAGGTCAACAGGATCTTGATGGGCCTGGAGAATTTTGCGCGCGACAATACTGGCATCATCTGCATGCACCACATCGGCCAACAGCATCGTGAACTCATCCCACCAAGCCGGCAAACGATGTCTTCTTCACGGACACAGTCACGCAATCGGCGGGCAACAGCGCACAACAGTTCGTCACCGGCGTCGTGCCGGAGCGTGTCGTTGATACGCTTGAACTGATCCAGATCGAGATACAACAACGCCATGTTCTTTTTAGTTCTGCGGACATGCTTCAACGCCTGATCAAGTCGGTCCTTGAACAAGCGGCGATTCTCCATCCCGGTGAGAGGATCGTAAAAAGCCAGTTTCTCCATCTGAGCCTGAGTTTCTGCGCGCTCACTGATGTCGTCGATGTTTAACACGCTATGGCTCAGGCCACCAAGCTCATCCAGGATGGGCGATGCTGTGACCTGTTGCCAATAGCGGTCAACATTTCTTCTGATGCTGACCAAAAAGGCTTCCTAGGTCGAGCCCAGCTGCATAGCCTCTTGCAAATTGATGTTGTTGGCGTTTGTCAGCGCATCATTATCCATGAGCTCTGCTACTCGCCCGACCGCTTCGTCACTGTTGTAACCAGTCATGAGGGTATATCGTGGATTGACATACTCGATCACGCCGTTGCGATCAGCAATGATGACGCCGCTGCGGCTCTGCTCTACGACACTGGAAAGGATACTCATGGACTGCGTATTGAGGTGAGCATTGACTTTATAGTCACGCGGCCCGGAAATCCGCCACCCGCGACGTCGAAGCTCCAGCACACACAAAAGCTAAACAAAAAAAGCTGCCAGACCGGCAATCAACAGGTGTGCGATTGTCATAAACTGCATTCTGCCATGCGGGTTTCCTTGCTGACTGGCTATGCTCAAACAAATGTTGGCTGCACTGTTCCGGCGCCTGCAATCGGGCAAGCTGGGTCAGGAGCATAAAAACTCAAGCAACGCTTTCTGAGCATGCAAACGGTTTTCAGCTTCGTCCCAGACCACACTGTCTGGGGCATCGAGGACGTCTGCAGCGACTTCCTCGCCTCTGTGCGCAGGCAAACAATGCATAAACAATGCGTCGCTTTTAGCAAATGACATCAATTCGCAGGTGACCTGGTAACCCTTGAAGCGTTCAAGGCGCAACTTGCGCTCTTCCTCATGTCCCATCGAAGCCCAGACATCAGTCGCTACCAGACTGGCGCCTTTCACTGCGTCAGCGGGATTTCTCACAATAGACACCCTGTCACTGGTACGGTCGAGCAGATACTGATCAGGTTCGTAGCCCTGCGGACAAGCAATCACTAACTCAAAATCAAATTGTTTTGAGGCATTGATGTAGGACTGGCACATGTTATGACCGTCACCCACCCACGCAACTTTATGACCTGCAATATCACCCCGATGTTCAAAAAACGTCTGTATATCCGCCAACAACTGACAGGGATGGAAATCATCTGTCAGCGAATTAATGACAGGAACAGTCGAGTGCCTGGCGAACAGTTCAAGCTTGGCATGCTGATAGGTCCTGATGGTGATGACATCGACCATACGCGACAGGACTTTAGCGCTGTCCTCAATACTCTCTCCGCGACCAAGCTGGGTATCGGCAGGCGAAAGGAACAGGGACGATCCACCCAACTGCGTCATGGCAACTTCAAATGACACCCGTGTGCGAGTTGAAGACTTTTCAAAAATCATCGCAAGTGTTTTGTTCTTGAGAGTTTCTTCCCGCAACGCTGGATTGTTTTTCAGAGCGATTGCGCGGCGAATAATATCTCGTAACTCGACCGGGCTGAGATCCAGCAGGGTCAGAAAGTGTCGTGTTGCCATGTTGGTACAAGGTTCCAGGGGGTGCGTTTGCCCGGCAGGTAGTGCCGGGTTTCAAGCTGATACTGAGGTCAGCACTCAGTTAAATCTGGCATGGTCTTCCTGATTATGCCAGGTACAGACACCAGGACGTCTGTCATGGTTTTGCAACTGAGCCCGGTATCTTATAGTAATAGCCATCACGGCGGCAATTATCGGCAATTATCGGCGATTCTGTTGAATTCATGTAGAATGCCAGCTCTCCGATCACATTACGCAGGTGCAGCCTAACCATGAGTATTGAACAAACCATCCGCGATCAAATCAGTGCCAACAGCATTCTTCTTTATATGAAAGGGTCTCCAGACCAACCGCAATGCGGATTCTCAGCCCAGACCGTACAGTGCCTTATGGCCTGCGGCAAACGTTTTGCTTACGTTGATATTCTGGCCAACCCGGAAATACGGGCCACATTGCCGAAAATCGCCAACTGGCCAACGTTCCCGCAGCTTTATGTTAATGGCGAACTGGTAGGTGGATGCGACATCGTGACTGAGATGCATTCAAAAGGTGAACTCCAGGCCTTGGTAGACACAGTCGCCAGTTGATATCGGTGATTTAAAGGGTGGTCACGACAGCGGCCACCCTCCCATCGATTGCCATCGGTTAACGATCTTGCAGAACAATAGAGCGGTTTTTTCTGCATCATACTTGGCTGAATGAGCTTCCTTGTTATCAAAACTTATTCCTGCTGCCTCACAGGCACGGGCGAGGACGGTCTGCCCGTAAGCCAGACCACTCAGTGTCGCGGTATCAAAACTGGAAAAAGGATGAAACGGGTTGCGTTTCAGATCATGGCGCGCAGCGGCGGCGTTGATAAAACCATGGTCAAAGTGTGCGTTATGAGCGACCAGGATTGCCCGTTTGCAACCATTGGATTTCATCGATGTGCGGATTGCTTTAAAAAGATCATTAAAAACGTCTTTTTCCGAGCGGGCGATTCGCAGAGGATGCCAGGGATCTATCCCGGTAAACTTGAGCGCAGCTTCTTCAATATTCGAGCCTTCAAACGGTATGACACGGTGAAAGTACGTCTGCTCGATTTGCAAAACAGACTTCTCGCTCATACCAAGAATCACGGCTGATATCTCCAGAATAGCATCCGTTTTGGCATTGAAGCCGCCGCACTCAATATCTACTACCACCGGCAGGTAGCCGCGAAAACGGGCCGACATCAACGTGTCAGCCTCATCCATATCATCATAATCATGCATTAGCGTGTTGCTCCGGCGGAAGATGTTTAAGCCGCCACTGAATACTTTCCCCGGCTTTCAGAGGAACCAGGATGCTGTCACCAAACGGATAAGTGGCGGGCACTGTCCAGGCATCACGTATCAGTGTGATGGTATCGGTGTTGCGGGGTAACCCGTAGAAATCAGGACCAAAAAAGGACGCAAATGCCTCGAGTTTATCCAGCGCCCCGGCCTGGTCAAATATTTCAGCGTACAACTCGATGGCGGCATGAGCACTGTAACAACCAGCGCAGCCACAAGCGGTTTCCTTGGTTGGCCTGGCATGTGGAGCGGAATCGGTACCCAGGAAAAAGCGCGGATGGGCACTGGTCGCAACATCCAGCAACGCCTGCTGATGAATACTTCTTTTTAAAACAGGCAGACAATACAGGTGTGGCCTGACTCCTCCCACCAGCAGATCATTACGGTTGTACATCAGGTGTTGAGGAGTAATTGTTGCTGCCACACGTTCACCAGCGCCTTTAACGAAGGATGCTGCATCGGCAGTGGTAATGTGTTCCATCACTACTTTTAACGTCGGGAATCGTTGGGTCAGCGGTTCAAACAGGGTGTCAATAAAGATTTTTTCGCGATCAAAAATATCGACATGTGAATCTGTTACTTCACCATGCACCAACAAAGGCATTCCCAACTCGGCCAATCTCTCCAGAACAGGATAAACCTTGTTCATCGCCGTCACGCCGCTTTCAGAATTGGTTGTTGCCCCGGCCGGGTAGTATTTAACCGCAACCACCAAACCTCGGTTTTTGGCCCGGGAAATTTCCTCAGGTTTTAGCTGATCGGTCAGATATAAGGTCATCAGTGGTTGAAAATTCATACCAGCGGGGGTCGCCGCGACAATTCGCTCGTAATAAGCCTCGGCAGCGACGGCAGAACTGACCGGGGGCTTGAGGTTCGGCATTACAATAGCCCGGTGAAACCGCTGAGCGGTGTGACCAACAAGATTGGAAAGTACATCGCCGTCACGCAGGTGCACGTGCCAGTCATCTGGCCGGATGATAGTCAATTCATTCATGTCTAAAGAATACCTGAAGGTTTTTAAAGTTTTACGCCGCCCTGCCGATCAAAACAACTGAGCCGAGTGCTGTCGTTCGCAGCGCGGTCTGCATAATTCTGGCTAACTGTAACGCTCAGGTCTTAACCTGGGCACAAGGAACAATTTCTCTGGCATGAAAACGCGGCGTAAGTGTACCTTATCTTTCTTTTTGACGCTTGGCATGTTGCCAGTTACCGACGCTTATGCGTCTGGCAGCGTTAGCTCATATCATGCTGACATCGAGACCGCAATCTGGCGGGTCGAGTCATCTATCTTTGAATCCCGTCTGCTTCAGCAAATACCAGAACTCGGGCAGGCTGTTTTTTTCACCAGGCTAGCGAGCCACTCAGTTTCTACCTGCAGGCCAACGACAATCCGATGCAGGCGGGCAGGGCACTTCTCACATCAATGCCGCCCGTATGGCGCAAAGATCTTCCGGTCCGCGACCTGGGATACGTCGATGTGGCAACAACCAACAGACACGTGAACCTCGACGCCCCAAGAAGTCGGCTGATGCGGGCGGAGCTGGGACGCGGCATGGTGCCTACATTAATGCGCTGGGCTAGCTATAGTGAAGACGAATCGGTTCACGTCGGCATCTCACCTATTAACTTTGGGGAAGCGTATCAGCAGTACAATGAATGCGCGGGTCAGTTGCTGCCGGTAAACTTCGGTCAGATCGAGCGATCCACTGTGTTCTGGCGCAGCGGTCAACGTGAACTGGATGATGCAATCAGAGCCCAGCTGGGTGACATTGTCACCTTCGTCAAAGCTGACCCGAGGGTGTACCAGTTTGAAATCAACGGTTTTACAGACGGATCGGGCAATCCACGGGACAACCTCGAATTCCCCCGCCTGCGCGCCTTTGCCGTACATGAATATCTGGTATCACAAGGCATCGATGAAAGCATGCTGGCACCGCGCTTTTTCGTATCAACACCCGAGTTTCGAATTATCGCCGACGAACGCACTTCCGCTGACCGGGATCGCAACCGCCGGGTGACCATCCGCTTACTTCGTAACTGACATGGTCGAAAACCTGAGTTGTTAAGGTTACAATGCCCGCCTCAATCGGGGTGACAGCCAGCCATTGTTTACGCTGCTCCCCGAGGACCGGGGATCCGAATTTCCCTCCAAACCCTAGAATTCTGCTTTATTCATCAGGAGCTCAGCATGTCTGGCATTAAAAAAGTCGTATTGGCTTATTCCGGCGGCCTCGATACCTCAGTCATCGCAAAATGGCTGATGGAAACCTACCATTGTGAGGTTGTTACATTCCCCGCTGATCTTGGCCAAGGTGAAGAGTTAGAGCCGGCGCGGGCAAAAGCGCAGTCAATGGGCATCAAACAGATCTATATCGAAGATTTGCGCGAAGAGTTTGTCCGTGACTTTGTTTACCCCATGTTCCGCGCCAACGCGCTGTATGAAGGGGAATACCTGCTAGGCACGTCTATCGCAAGACCGCTGATTGCAAAACGCCTGGTGGAAATTGCCAACGAAACCGGCGCAGACGCCATTTCTCACGGCGCGACTGGCAAAGGCAACGATCAGGTGCGATTTGAGCTTGGCGCCTATGCCCTGAAACCGGGCATCCGGGTCATCGCACCCTGGCGGGAATGGGATCTGACTTCCCGTGACAAACTCATGGCCTACTGTGAAGCCCATAACATCCCCGTCGAGAAGAAGCGCGGTCAGAAGTCACCATACTCCATGGATGCAAACCTGCTGCATATTTCCTACGAAGGCGATCATCTGGAGAACCCGGGTGCAGAGCCTGAAGACGACATGTGGTTATGGTCTGTATCCCCCGAGAACGCGCCGGATAAAGCCACCTACATCGAACTGGGTTACCAGAACGGCGATATCGTTGCCATTGATGGTCAGCCTATGTCGCCTGCGACTGTACTTGCTTATTTGAACAAAGTCGGTGGCGAAAACGGCATTGGTCGTGCGGACATCGTTGAAAATCGCTACGTGGGTATGAAATCACGTGGCTGTTACGAAACTCCCGGTGGCACCATTATGCAAAAGGCGCATCGTGCAATTGAGTCGCTGACGCTGGACAGAGAACTTGCGCACCTCAAAGACGAACTGATGCCCAAGTATGCCTCACTGGTCTATAACGGTTACTGGTTCTCCCCTGAGAGGAAAGCATTGCAGGCGCTGGTTGACTATTCTCAGCAGTACGTTAACGGCACCGTACGTCTGAAATTGTACAAAGGTAATGTGGCTGTTGTTGGCAGAGAATCGGCTGACTCGCTGTTTGATGTCAAAATTGCCACGTTTGAAGATGATGCCGGCGCCTATAATCAGGCAGACGCCGGCGGGTTTATCAAACTGAACGCCTTGCGCCTGCGCATCGCTGCGGGTAAAGGTCGAAAAATCTGAGCCAGGATTTTTAACCCGGGCCATCGCTGAGCCGATCAGCGATGGCTTGCACTGTTATTATCTCTATCCAACCGGCGCTCATGCGCGCAATGGCTGATGCGATGCTGCATTTTGTAGTGTTCTCTTTTAATCGAGGCGATTTCCTGGCGAATTGCCTTGCCAGTCTTAAACGCTGTGCACCTGATTTTCCCGTGCTGGTCATCGATGACAATAGCACCGATCCGGGGACCATCAACCTGTTGGCCGAGGCAAAAAGTCATTGCACAGTGATACAACCGCCCCGGTCTGATGGCAAGTCACACAGCAAACATGGCGGCCTCTACGGGAATCTTCAGTTAGCGCTGGACACGCTCAGCGATGAGGATCTGATCTGTACCGTGCAGGATGATATGCAACTGACACGCAGGGTTACCTCCGCTGACGCCATCGCGCTGGAACACTGGTTCGCTGCAAGCGCACAACGAGGCTTTGTGCACCATGCGTTTATGAAAGGCAGCGAGCTCCGTCGCAATAACATTGAGTACCATGAACTGGAGCAGGTTTACTACAACCTACGACCGGGCAGCAGCGTAGGTTCATGGTATTCCGACATCTTTATTGCAAGCGTGGGCCGGCTCAGAAGCTGTCATTGGCAATTTGGCGGGCGAGAGTCACTGAATGAACAGCAGGCGAAAAACTTGTTCCGGCCGATGGCTTATTGGCAGAACCCCTTTGTAGCATGGCTGCCGGCAGCACCGACGTGGCGCGGTAAGCGACGCACGCTGGCCTTACGTCTTGGCGAAAAAAAGCATCATTGTGGTTTGTACCCGCTTGAGATACTGCAGGGCAAAGCCGAACAGGACTTCCTGTCGCGTTCACCTGATGCACAGCCTTACGCGGAGACTTACCTGCACATTTGCGAAGGCGTAGCCGGCCGTCTGAATGTCAAAACTCCTTGGGTTTATCATCCGCTGCAGGGCAGCCGATGGCTGAAGTGGTTGAACAGTCTGGAACTAAAGCTGCGCAAGGTAGCCGCTGTCGACTAGCTGGCTGATACCGTGCTGCGTCTGTGTTACCCGATTTTTTTCATTGTGCTGCCGTAAGGCTTTGTTGGCCTTGACGCGCTCAGGATCCACATATCCGCGGGCATGATCCAGATGAATACAAATGGCATCATAACGAACATGGCGTGGTTTGATGCCTGTATTGATCAGGCGCACGCCAAACTCCCTATCCTCGCCGCCCCAGGGCATTCGCTCATCAAATCCGTTGACCCGCATAATATCCTCGCGCCAGGCTGACGCATTGGATCCTTTCAGATTACAGCGGGCCGGCGTGATTTTATTCAACACGGGTACCCAGAATGGGCTGGCTGAAATCTTCAGGGTTTTGCGTGAACGGGGCAAACCGTGCCCATATAACCAGCGTTTATCAAAACAGCGTCCGCTTTTTATATCATCCTCAGTAATGGCTTTACTGGTGCTCATCGGCAATTTGAAATAGCTGCCAGACAAATAAAAACCGGGTTCGGCGCGACTGACATGCGTCGCGACAAAATCGGCTCTGGGTATGCAGTCGCCATCGGTGAAAATAATGTAGGGCGTTGTGGCATGCAGGATTGCCTTGTTCAGAATACGGCATTTACGAAATCCGTCATCTCGTTGCCAGACATGTTTTATCGGAAACGCCGCACGCTGCCGCATGTCGCTGATCAAGCCGGCGGTTTCCTCGCGGGACCCGTCATCCGCAATGATCATTTCAAAGTCCTGTGTCGATTGGCACATATACCCGATCAGTACTTTCTCCAGCCAGGCAGGGGAGTTGTAGGTGGACACAATAACGCTGACGCGCATCAAACTACTCCTCAGTTTTCTGCTTGAACTCACAAAGATCGTAAATTTTACACGCGCCACAGCGAGGCTTTCTGGCGGTACAAACATAGCGGCCATGTAATATCAGCCAGTGGTGCGCGTCCAGCAGAAACTCCGACGGTACCAGCCTCAGCAAGCGCTTTTCGACCTCCAGCACATTTTTTCCGGTTGCAATACCTGTGCGGTTTGAGACACGGAAGATATGAGTATCAACCGCCATGGCCGATTGTCGGAACGCAGTATTAAGCACCACGTTAGCGGTTTTTCGACCAACGCCTGGCAAAGCTTCCAGCGCTTCCCGATTGTCCGGCACGATTGACTGATGCTTGTCGACCAAGGCTTTGCAGGTCTTGATGACATTTTCAGCTTTGGTGTTAAACAACCCGATTGTCTTGATAAATGGCTTCAAACCATCAACACCCAAAGCAAGTATCGCCTCGGGTGTGTTCGCCACCTGATACAGCACTCGTGTCGCTTTGTTCACACTGACGTCGGTCGCCTGAGCAGACAAAATAACAGCAATCAATAACTCAAATGTGGTCTTGAACTCGAGCTCAGTTGTTGGATCAGGATTTTCTGCACGTAACCGGGTAAAAATGGCTGTGCGTTTTTCACGATTCATCGGATTCTCCCGGTTACTCTGACACGTTTGTCCTGTGCGGGGGTACGATGATCTGGCACGGGTGCCTGCTGACCTGTAATCCAGTTAATCAAGGCGAGCATCATGCCGGTCACCACTAAACCTCCACTGGACATGGCAAACAACTTCAGTCGCGGATAATCACTGATAATCACAATACCTGTCTCTGACCATGCCGGATTTAAAAGATGCAGATGACTCAGTACCACCCCGTTACCCAACAATTCGCGTATCACCGCCAACCCCAACAGGACGGCACAAAACAAGGCTCCACGCCCCAGAGCTGCTTTTATGGCAGCTGCATCTGCCCGCTCCCAGGTGCCCAGCAGGTGCAGATAAATCAATGCATTTGAGGCAATCAACGGTACCCATAAACCTGCAATCACGGAAGCCTCGTAGCGAAACAACTGCAGAGTCACACTCAGTATTGTCACCACCGTGGCCAATAAAGCCGCCACAATACTCAGCGTAAAGGCCGATCCGGCACTCATCAACAGCGGCTCTTTTCGCAGCACGGGCGCCATCAGACACAACACTGCCGTGCAAATCACCAACACTGCCCAGCTGCTCAAGCCTATCAGCAAGGCCATACCGCTGCTGCTCACAGCAATCAAGGATGCCAGCGATATCACCACCAGTGAAGACACCGTACCGCGGCTGTCAAACACATGCGTTAGCGGTTTCATGATGACTTTTTCCTGACGCGTAAGCGTCCCAGGGGGGGACGAACAGTCCACTCGTCAATCAATGGACTACACATATTCACCAGCAATATGGAAAGGGCTACTGAGTCCAGATAACTTCCCCATATTCTGATGCTGTACATGACCGTGCCAATCAGCGCACCATAAATCAGCTTGCCTGCCGCACTGGAGGGCGAGCTGGCCGGATCTGTGGCAATAAAAAAAGCGCCGATCATTGTGGATGTACTGAACAAATGCAGCCATGGCGAACCCACAATGGCTTCTTGTCCGGGCTGATAAAACAGGGTCGACAGCACCAGAACCGTGCCAATCACCGTCACGGGTATGTGCCAGGTGATGACTCGTCGCCACAGGAGTATCAAGCCTCCTGCAGCAAAACTCAGTGCCAGCATTTCCCAACCAGTGCGAGCCTGACGATCCCATACGGAGAACCCTTCGGCTTCCGCCATCAGGATACGTGCTGGCGCGGCGAACTTGTATTCGATCAAGGGTGTGGCGGTTGCAAATCCATCAGGCACTACCGCAAACGGTGTCAGTGCCATCTCGCGCAAAAAAGGAAAGCTCAGTTGCAGGCTGGTGTAGATGCCATGAGCACTCAGCGGATCAATAGGCGCCTCAGCATAACTGCCTGAGCCTGGCAAATACCAACCCGTCATGTGCAGAGGAAACATCACCAATAAACTTACATAGGCCAATGCTGCGGGATTAAAAACATTGTGGCCTAAACCGCCGAAAACATGTTTCCCGAAAACGCTTGCGATAAAAATGCCACTGGCTGCAATCCACCAAGGTGATCCGGGCGGCAAGGCAAAACTCAGCAACATCGCTGTGACCAGCATGCTCAGATCACCGATATAAAAAAACACCGGCCGGCCTCTGGCGCGCATGACCAGGGCTTCAATCAGCAAACCCAAAACAGACGTAATGGCCAGATTGATCAGAAAACCAATCCCGAAGAACCACGTGTAACAAATCGCTGCGGGGATCAGTGCCAACAAGACTGTCGCCATCACGCCAGACACCGTGCTCGCGGGCTTTATATAGGGACTGCTAATGCGATGCTGGTTGTGGGTCACTGGCCACCATCCTTGTTTGCGTCAGCTTTGCTCAGCAACTCAGCTTTGCGTGCGCGTGTCCTGGCGACAGCCGCTTCGATTTCACTTTTGATCTGCTCGGCAGATTTATGACCGATAGGGCTGGCAGATTCCACCGCAGGTTCTTTGGCCGGATTATCGCCCTCGGCAATTGAATCAAGCGTGTGCTGCAATTTTTCAAGTTTGCGTTGTTGTACTGCAACAACATTGTCAGCCTGTCGTTGCTGGTGCTTCTCGAATAAGACTCGCCATCTGGATGATTCGCCGGTGTCCGCGTCCTCACGAATCAATGCTTTTTCGTCGCGATAGTAGGCGACCAGCGGTATATGGCTGGGACACACCGCAGCGCATGCTCCGCACTCGATACAATCCATTATCCCATTTTGCACGGCACTGTCATGACGCTGATGCCTGGATGAAAAATAGAGTGTCTGAGGTTGCAATTTGACCGGACACACGGGCGCGCAAAAATCGCAGCGGATGCAGTCGCGGTGCGGAACGCTGCTGGCGTCAACGCTCTGGATATCCTGCTGACTGGCTGCTAACAGACAATTGCTGGTTTTAAGCACCGGGGTCTCAAGATCATCAACCGCATACCCCATCAAAGGGCCGCCCACTAACAGCCGCTCCAGCGCCGAGGAATCCAATCCTGCAAACTGCAGAAGGTGAGATACCGGAGTACCAATCAACACCTCAACATTAACGGGGTTACGAAGCGCACTGCCGGTGACCGTGGTGACACGAGATATCAATGGCTCGCCAGTAGTGATGGCTTTGAATACCGCTCTGGCGGTGGCTACGCTGTGGCACAGTACACCAACATCACTCGGGCGCTGACCGGACATCGGTTGTATGCCGGTGATGATGCGGACTAACTGCTGCTCGCCCCCGGACGGATAAATAGCTGGAACCAGTGCCAGTTTAATATCAGACAAGCCACTGACAGGATGATTGGCCGCCTTCAGTCCAGCAATAGCTGACTGTATGGCTGTGATAGCCTCGTGTTTATCCTCTTCAATACCAATCACACAGTCTTGCGCGCCGACAATCGTCTGAATAATCCGCGCTCCCTCGATAATCTCAACGGCGTATTCGCGCATCAACGCTTCATCCGCGGTAATGTAGGGCTCGCATTCAGCGCCATTGATGATCAACGTCTTTATTGCGCATGCGCCCAGTTTGATGGTCGTTGGAAAACCTGCGCCCCCCAGACCACAAATGCCGGCGTCAAACACCGCCTGTCGCAACTGATCTGTGGACCTCTGTTGCCAGTGTGTGACCCACAGTGGCTGTAACGGCGAATCCGGATTCGTCAGGTCTTTTCCATCGGTTTGAAGAACAATCGCCGTTTGTCGTGGGTCAATGGTTTGCTGCCAGGGACGGCCAGGCTGCGGCTTTGTGTTCACGGCAGCCAGTTGATGATCAATTGAAGTGATAAATCCGGAAGTAGGCGCGTGCAGATTTACACTTCTTTGCCCATTGGCAGCTGCAATCAACTGATGTTTATAGACATATTGGCCCGGCATAACAACAGAGACAGCTTCATCCCCCTGGTGCTGCTTCAATGGCAACATCAGTTGAGAAGGCAATGCCAGCTGGGCTGACGGCATGCTGACAATTTTTTGCTGTAACGATACCTGCTTGTTTGGCGCAGGAAAAATACCACCCGGCAACGCATGAATTGGCGATAACCAGCCCGGTTTTCCGGCAAGTCTAAACAAAAAAGGTTTGATGTATTTTTTAATGAAAAAACTGCGTTTTATGCGGCTCATGCGTTCACCACTCTGATGGTGGACAGCCCCTGAACAGCCACAGGCAACATGTCGATGCAGTCAACAGGGCAGGGGTCTACACACAGATCACATCCTGTGCAATCAGTCGTAATCACGGTATGCATTAATTTAGGTGCGCCCACTATCGCATCAACCGGACAGGCCTGAATGCATTTGGTGCAACCAATACACTCGTGCTCACGAATCACCGCAACACGTTTTGGCAAATGCCAGCCGTGGGATACATCCAGAGGTATCTCTGGCAGATCCAGAAGGTTGGCCAGACGTCTGATAGTCTGTTTCCCCCCTGGCGGACAACGATTGATGTTTTCCCCGTCAGCGATAGCCTGCGCATAGGGCAAACAACCCGCAAAACCACACTGTCCACATTGTGTCTGCGGCAATACCTTGTTGATGCGCTCTACCGCCGTCTCTGCAAGCGTGTTTCTGCCTGCAATGACTGCTTGCAATCGAACCATACACCAGAGAAAACCCAGTAACAGCGCAATTGTTAACAAAACGGCGCTGAATATATTGATCATGGCACTATTCCTTCAAACGCAAGAATTGCCAGAGACATAATGCCCGCACTGACTAACAAAACTGGAGTGCCCCTGAAGGGCAGTGGTACATCATCAGTATCCACGCGTTGCTGAATCGCTGAAAAAATCAGCAAAAACATCACAAACGCGAGTGCGTTAACAGCTGCAAACGCAGTGACAGAAGCCAGGCTATCGAGCTGCCATAACGCTAACAGACTGGTTCCGATGACAGCACTGTTTAAGGCGGCCACTGGAAAACTGCGGGTTAACACCGGAAAATCAGCCGGAACAAGGTGCATAAGCACCAAACGCAGTGGAACCAGCAGCAACGATGAAAACACCATGGTTAATGGCAGAACCAGCCATTGTTCAGGTATCTGGGCCGATAGCAGACTTGCCAACGCCAACAACAGATAGGTGAGCATGATGCTAAAAATCATCAAAAACGCCACGCAAAGTCCGAACAGGCCGGTGCGGCGCAAACCATACGCACCTGCGAACCACACATCCAGTCCCAACATGTGAGTCAATACCAGATGATTGACCAAGGCGATACTGACAAAGGCAGTTAGAAATTCTGACACTAATGCGTTTTCCGTACGTTGTACTTCAAAATCACTGGCAGGCAATGAACACAGGCGGCGGAGTTTATCATGACAATCTGCGCGATTGTGCGCTGTGATCTGTTTCGCCTTTTGCCCGGCGAGACATCAATCGCGTATCATCTGCAGCGGTTTGCCGATATCAAGGCAATTAGGATCGACTTTCCGCGTCAAGGTGCGTGGTTTAACAGGAAGCAGTATCGTGAAGAAGTGGATGTGTATTGTTTGTGGACTGATTTATGACGAGGCCGAGGGTTGGCCGGATGATGGCATTGCTGCGGGAACCCGCTGGGAAGATGTTCCTGCCGACTGGGCCTGTCCCGAATGCGGTGTAGGCAAAGAAGACTTTGAAATGATTGAAACAAATTAAAAAGGATCACTCCGGTGTCAAAACGTAAAATTCTGGTAACCAGCGCTCTGCCTTATGCAAACGGCCCGATTCATTTAGGTCATGTGATGGAGGCAGTCCAGACAGATATCTGGGTACGTTTTCAAAAAATGCGCGGCGAACACTGCATATACATCTGCGCTGATGATGCGCATGGCACCGCTATTATGTTGCGCGCCGAAAATGAAGGCATTTCTCCGGAGCAGCTGATAGAGAAAGTAAAAGCTGATCACAAAAGCGCATATGACAGATTTTTAATCGATTTTGACAATTATCACTCCACCCACAGTGAAGAAAACCGCCACTATTCTGGAACCATTTATAAAGCGCTGCGCGCCAATAATCGCATTGCAGTGCGCAGCATTACGCAACTCTATGATCCGGAAAAAGGCCTGTTTCTGGCGGATCGTTTTGTGAAAGGCAGCTGCCCAAAGTGCAAGGCAGATGATCAGTATGGAGACAATTGCGAGGTATGCGGCGCAACTTACAGCCCGAATGATCTGATTAACCCGCGCTCAACCTTGTCAGGCGCAACCCCAGTGCAGCGCGAGTCGGAGCATTACTTCTTTAGGCTGCCTGAATTTACCGAGATGTTAAAGACATGGACACGCAGCGGCACTCTGCAGGAACAGGTTGCCAACAAACTCAGCGAATGGCTGGACACCGGGTTACAGGAATGGGACATCAGCCGTGACGCACCGTACTTCGGCTTCGAGATACCCGATACCTCCGGCAAATATTTTTATGTCTGGCTGGATGCGCCTATCGGATACATGGCCAGTTTCCAGAACTTTTGTGATCGCACCGGCACATCGTTTGATGAATATTGGGCGCCGGGCTGTAGTGCAGAGCTGTATCACTTTATCGGCAAGGACATCATCAATTTCCACGCCCTGTTCTGGCCGGCCATGCTGACTGACGCGGGGTATCGCACGCCTACCGCTGTGTTTGCGCATGGATTTATGACGGTGAATGGCAAAAAAATGTCCAAGTCCCGCGGCACCTTTATCAACGGGCATACCTACCTGCGACACTTGCATCCTGAATACCTGCGTTATTTTCTGGCATCGCGTCTTGGAAATGGCGTGGATGACCTTGATCTTAATCTCGAAGAATTTGTAAACAAGGTGAACTCGGATCTGGTTGGCAAGCTTGTTAATATTGCCAGCCGTTGTGCGGGTTTTATTGCCCGTGGTTTTGACGGGGTACTGGGTGCGCAGCTTGCAGCACCTGAGTTGGTTGCAGAGTGCCAGGCTGCTGGCGAAGAGATTGCGCAGGCTTATGAACAACGCGAGTATCAACGGGCAATAAGGCACACCATGATGCTGGCAGATAAAGCCAATCAGTACATTGCCGAGCAAGCACCCTGGACACTGGCAAAACAGAATCCCCATGACCCACAGGTTCAGGCGATCTGTACCACTGGCATTAATCTGTTCCGCTTGCTGATGACCTATCTGAAACCCGTGCTGCCAGCCATGGCTGTCAAAGCAGAAAAATTCCTGAATGTCCCCGCGCTTAGCTGGAATTGTGCCAGCGAGGTTTTGTTGTCCCACAAGATTGATAACTTTGAACCGCTCATTACCCGAGTTGAGCAGGCGTCTGTGGACGCCTTGTTGGCAGAGGCAGCAGCCGATGTTGAGAAAAACAGCCAGAAAACCACACCAGAGCCATCAACCCCCGTCATCGAATCACCGCTGGCCAAAGAGCCTGTCATTGACGAAATCGATTATGCGGACTTCGCAAAAGTGGACCTCAGAGTTGCCTTGATTGTTGAAGCGGCCTATGTCGAAGGTGCTGACAAGTTGTTGCAACTGACGCTGGATCTGGGTGCAGATGTCCAAGGTCAGCCGGTGCGGCGCAACGTTTTTTCAGGTATCCGCTCAGCCTATCATCCGGATGAACTCCGGGGGCGTTTAACCGTGATGGTTGCCAACCTGAAACCGCGCAAAATGAAATTCGGGATGTCGGAAGGCATGGTCCTGGCAGCCGGGCCCGGGGGCAAAGATATCTGGCTGTTGAGCCCTGATCAGGGGGCTAAACCAGGCATGAGGATTATTTAAATATCTATGCCGGCTATCTGGCAGGATAGATTGACGGCGGGACGATTTATCAGGTTAACTCGGTCATCAATCGCAAAGCAGACAACTCCAAAGACTCACAACAGGAGATTTCAGATGATCGATGCACGCGCTGCCACGCGGTTCCGGCAGCTTGCCATACTAGGTATTTGCCTGCTTTTCGCCAGCGGCACACACGCGCAGCTGGACGAAACCCTGAGGGACATCGAAAGCTCCATCATAAAGATTTATACCACCTCTGCAGCGCCAGACTATTTTACGCCATGGCGGCTGATGAACCCGAGCCAGAGCAGCGGCTCGGGGGCCGTGATCAGCAATGGTCGTATTCTGACCAATGCACATGTTGTTGCTGACGCCAGTTATGTGCAGGTACAGAAACATAATGATGCTGAACGTTATCAGGCTCGGGTTGAATTTATATCGCACGCCTCGGATCTGGCCTTGATTGTTGTTGATGATGAGTCGTTTTTTGAAGACACCCCGGCGCTGGAAATCGGTGATCTGCCGGAACCTAACACCGAAGTGTTTGTGTTTGGTTATCCGGTGGGTGGCCGAACGCTCAGTATCACCAAAGGCATTTTGTCCCGGGTTGAACAACAGGTGTATGCACACTCTGGTGAATTTCTGTTGGCAGGACAGATCGATGCTGCAATTAACCCTGGCAACAGTGGCGGTCCGGTAATTGTGGACGGCAAGATTGCGGGTGTAGTGATGCAGTCTGGCGGTGGCGGGCGTACTGAAGCTCTCGGGTATTTTGTACCGCCAGATATTGTCCGTCATATGTTGACGGATACATCAAACGGTCAGTATGACGGTTTTCCTGACCTGGGTTTCCGCACGCAGGATTTGGAAAGCCCCGCCGCCAAAGCGGCCTATGGATTGAGCCCGGATCAGAACGGCGTACTAGTCATAAAGGTGTTTGAGAACTCGCCTGCTGATGGTCTTCTGCGCGAGAACGATGTTCTGTTGAGCATTGATAGTTATAACGTCGCTGGTGACAGTACGATCAGTCTCGGTCGATCGCTGCAAACCAACTACAAACATGCCATTGACCTGAAACAGATCGGAGATGAAGTTGCCTTGCAAATTGCCCGTCAGGGGCAGGTGCTTGATCTGACACTGACTGCGCAGCGCAGACAAGCCAGTTATAGCCTGGTCAGGAGCGAGCAGTTTGATACATTGCCAGAGTACTACATTTACGGCGGCATTTTGTTTGTACCGCTCAATATGAATCTGATCAAACGCTGGGGGCCGGACTGGACCCGGACGGCACCGGTAAATCTGCTGCATGCCCGCAGCCAATGGAGCTCGCCTGACAAACGTGAAGTAGTTGTTGCACTTCAGGTATTGCCCGCTGACGTCAACCTTGGGTACCACGATGTCAGAAACTGGATCGTAGATTCGGTCAATGGTGTTGCTGTACAGGACTTTTATCAGTTCAGCAGGCAACTGAGGGACAACAGTGAAGCTTTTGTGGTTTTCCGAGGCGAATCGGGCTATCAGATGGTCGTAAACCATGATCAGGCCGTCTCAACCGAAGCCGCAATTCTGAGTCAATACCGGATTCCCTCTGCAAGTTCTGATGGGCTGTTTGACGATCAACAGTTGGCCGGACAACCCTGATCAGCGTATGATTCGCGCTTTGCGCGCCGGGCTTCGACAGTCGGGACATGGAGAACAGAAGGACTATGAGCATTAAGTCAGACAAGTGGATTCGCACCATGGCAATGGAGCACGGCATGATCGAGCCGTTTGAGCCCGGCCAGGTACGTTATGTCAATGGTGGGAAAGTGATTTCGTATGGCACATCAAGTTATGGTTACGACGTGCGTTGTGCTACGGAGTTCAAGATTTTCACTAACGTGCACACCAGCAATGTGGTCGATCCCAAGAATTTTGATGAAAGCAGTTTTGTGACCATCAATGAACCTTACTGCATTATCCCGCCAAACTCCTTTGCACTGGCAAGAACCGTCGAGTATTTTCGCATACCGAGTGATGTGTTGACCGTGTGCCTTGGCAAATCAACCTACGCGCGCTGCGGCATCATTGTAAATGTCACCCCACTGGAGCCTGAGTGGGAAGGTCATGTGACGCTGGAATTTTCGAATACCACACCCTTGCCTGCAAAAATTTATGCCAACGAAGGGGTTGCCCAGATGCTGTTCTATCAATCCGATGAACAGTGCGAAGTGACCTACAAACAGCGCGGTGGTAAATACATGGGTCAGACTGGAGTAACCCCGCCACGTGTATAACTGAAGGCTCTCATAACTGCCTTTTTAGCTGAATGCCCCCGCAACTCCTCCCGCGGCAGTCTTGGGACAAAACCAGTGCAGCTTCCCAAGAATCTGGTAAGAAAACGAGGGCTTTATCAAGCTTAAGCCCATCTGGTGTCCTTGATGGCAGCTCGCGGTATCGGCAAGTCTTAATGATGGCATGGGATTTTCGCTGCGCTTTGTGGGTATAATCGGCGTCGTTTCAAAACCGACTAACCTAACAGACGCGCAGCAGATCTCATAACAGTGCCAACTTCCCTACAAAATCCGGCAACCGATTCACATCCATTGATTCAGGCCCAAGCCTTGTTCTGTGAACGCGATGAACGGATTTTGTTTTCTGACCTTCACTTCGACGTAGCAGGGGGCGAACTCGTACAAATCAAAGGCAGTAACGGCAGCGGAAAAACCAGCTTGTTACGCATTCTCTGTGGGCTGAATGAGGACTTTAGCGGAGAAATACTCTGGAAAGGTGAGCCCGTTTCAGAGGTTCGCGAAGACTTTCTTGCGTCAATGATCTATATCGGCCATCGCGCTGGGGTCAACCGGATACTGACGCCACGTGAGAATCTGCGTTGGAGCGCGTCGCTGCAAGCGCCGGCTGATGACAGGCAGATTGTGGAAGCGCTGGGCAGACTCGGGTTGCGCGCCTACGAAGACATCCCCTGCAGAAATCTGTCAGCCGGCCAGACACAAAGAGTTGCACTGGCACGCCTGTTGATCAGTCACGCCAGTCTTTGGATACTCGACGAACCGTTTACGACGCTGGATGTACACGGCGTAAAAAATCTTGAAAACCTGTTAGCGGAACATGTCAGCACTGGCGGTGCGGTTATGTTGACCACGCATCACCCGCTGAATGTGACCTGCGAAGTTAGAGCGTTGGATCTTGATCACCAAAGGATCCATTCATGATTGACTCGCGCGAAGTTCAGGAAATAAAAGGGGTCAGCACATGGTCTGCATTTTGCGCCACACTCAGACGTGATCTGGTCATCGCGCTGAAGCGCAGAAATGATCTGCTGAATCCAATCATGTTTTTTCTGATCGTAGTGAGCCTTTTTCCTCTGGGAATCAGCCCTGATCCAGTTGAACTGGGCAGAGTGTCCGCGGGCGTTGTCTGGGTCTCAGCGTTACTGGCCTCGATGCTGTCACTGGATAATCTTTACAGGGCAGATTTTGAAGATGGTTCGCTTGAACAGTTACTGCTGTCACCGCAGCCGCTGTATTTTCTGGTACTGGCCAAGAATATAGCTCACTGGCTAATCAGTGGAATTCCGGTGGTAATATTGTCGCCCTTACTGGCCTATATGCTTTACCTGCCATCAGAAGCTTACTGGACCATGGTATTAACCTTATTGATCGGAACGCCGGTGTTGAGCCTGTTCGGCTCTATTGGCGTTGCACTCACCGTTGGCCTAGGCAGCAGAGGGCTCATTATAGCGGTGATTGTTTTGCCGCTATCAACGCCCGTGCTTATAATTGGTGCCAAAGCGGTGACGGACGTCATGTTTGGATTGCCCGTTGGCAGCCATTTTGCCCTTTTAGGCGCTATACTTGCGCTGGCACTGACGATGGCACCTTTGGCCTCAGCAGCGGCCTTGCGAATAAGCGTAAACTAAGATCCCAAGAGTCAAGGGCAGGGCAGGGTAGCGTCACGTTGCACGTCCTTCAGTCAATCAGGAAACAGGAACAGATTATGTGGTTGTGGTTTGCTAAGCTGGGCTCTCCGCGATGGTTTTATGAGCTGTCTGACAAGTGGTTACCATGGCTATATGTATCGATGCTGATACTGATGTCCATTGGACTTTTCTGGGCACTGTTGATCGTGCCGGAGGATTATCAGCAAGGACAGACCATTCGCATCATGTATATCCATGTCCCTGTTGCCAGTATTTCTCTGGCGTGTTTCCCTTTGATGGCAGTCGCGGGCACCATCACACTGGTCTGGAAAATGAAACTTGCTGACATGGTTGCGCAAAGTGTGGCGCCTATTGGCGCCTGGTTTACCGGTCTTGCGCTGGCGACAGGAGCGATCTGGGGAGACCAGATCTGGGGCACATGGTGGGCATGGGATGCTCGACTGACGTCACTGTTGATTCAATTCTTTCTGTTTATCGGTGTGATTGCCCTCCGTTCGGCGATTGACAGCCCGGATGCTGCAGCAAAAGCGTGCGCTGTTCTCGCGATTGTAGGAGCCATCAACGTACCCATCATCAAGTATTCTGTCGATTGGTGGAACACGTTACATCAGCCAGCTAGCAACTTTTCTATGGATCCTGTCGCTCCCAACCCCCCGGAAGTCTGGGTTCCGTTGGTGGTCATGATCTCCGCTGTTTATGTATTTTTTGCGATTGCACTGATTTTGCGCACCAGAAATGAAATTTTGCAGCGTGAACGCCGATCTCAATGGGTCATAGATCTGGTTGCCCGGGAACAGAACGTTTGAAGCAGGAGTCAAGTGATGTTTGCTTTTCAGTTTTCCAGTCTGTCCGAGTTCTTGCAAATGGGCGGGGTCTATACCTTTCACATATGGGCGGTTTATCTGCTGTTTGCAGTTTTTATCAGCTACAATCTGCTGCAACCAAAAATGGTCAGACGTCACTTTCTACGTGAACAGAAGCGACGCGCTGCGCGTGACGAAGAGTTGGCATCCAAGACCAATACCCAAAAATAGTTTAGGCAGTATCAATATCAACGCCCTACAAACTGTGCTGTAAATACGGGAATTGTTATGAAACCACATCGTCGCAAGAAGCTGGGAATCATTATTTTTATTGCAGCCGGACTTGGCACGGCCATTGGTCTGTCCCTGTTCGCGCTGAGTAACAATATCGATCTGTTTTTCACGCCGACTCAGGTTGCTGCAGGCGAGGTGACTCCCGGCCAGCGAATACGGGTTGGCGGCCTGGTTAAAGAAGGCTCTGTTGAGCACAACCAGGACATCCTCGAAGTCAGCTTTGTTACCACTGACTATAATCATGACGTGCGTGTGCATTACGCCGGAATTCTGCCAGACCTGTTTCGCGAAGGTCAGGGTATTGTTGCCGAAGGCTCCATGTCACCCGATGGCACATTCATCGCGTCTCGCGTTCTGGCCAAACACGATGAAAATTATATGTCGGTAGAAGTGAAAGCTGCGTTAGACGCTGCAGGACATACAATGCCTCCTGGAGCCATGTGATGATTCCTGAATTAGGAAATTTTGCGCTGATCCTGGCGTTTTTGCTCAGTATCCTGTTGTCTGTGATACCGATGGCTGGAGCAGAGCGCAGCAACTTGCTGTGGATTAATCTGGCAAGACCACTTACCGCAGGAGTTTTTGTGTTTCTGAGCATCAGCCTGCTGATCCTTGGTTACAGCTTTTTGGCCGACGACTTCTCAGTGCAGTTTGTCGCCAATCACTCCAACACCATGTTGCCCATCTATTACAAAATTACCGCTGTCTGGGGCGGCCATGAAGGATCATTCCTGTTCTGGACATGGATGCTGGGCGGTTGGATGATCGCCGTCAGCATTTTCAGCAAGGCTATGCCGGATGAGTTTGTAGCTCGTGTGTTATCCGTAATGGGTATGCTGTGTGCTGGCTACATTCTTTTTATGTTGGCCACCTCAAACCCGTTTGATCGGGTATTGCCACTGTCGCCTGTGGATGGCGCTGACCTTAACGCCGCGCTTCAGGACTTTGCATTTATTATTCATCCGCCGTCTCTTTACATGGGGTATGTCGGTTTCTCGGTAGTTTTCGCGTTTGCTATCGCTGCCTTGATCAGCGGGCGCCTCGATGCTGCATGGGCTCGATGGTGCCGGCCCTGGGCCAACGCAGCGTGGGCAATCTTGACTCTGGGACTGTCTCTTGGTTCCTGGTGGGCCTATTACGAACTCGGTTGGGGAGGCTGGTGGGCATGGGATCCGGTTGAAAACCCCCCAATGATCACCTGGTTGCTTGGCGCAGCGATGATCCATTCCCTGGCTGCCACTGAAAAGCGTGGCGTATTCAAAAGCTGGACCGTGTTGCTGGCGATCATGGCATTTGCCTCGAGTTTGCTCGGTACGTTTATTACTCGCTCAGGCTTGCTGACCTCTGTTCATGCCTTTGCAACTGATCCGACTCGCGGCGTGTATATCCTGGTTTTCCTCGCACTGATCATAGGCACCTCGTTGATACTGTACGCGATACGGGCCCCCAGTCTGAGAAGTGAGTTTGGATTCGGTACTCTGTCGAGAGAAGTGTTTCTGCTGTCAAACAACCTGATCCTGGTGGTAGCTAGCGCAGCCATTTTGCTTGGCACACTGTATCCCATTGTTTATCAGGCGATGACAGGCGGAGAGCTCATTTCGGTTGGGCCTCCTTACTTTAATGCGATATTTTTCCCTTTGATGGCAATTCTCGCGGTGTTGATGGCCGTTGGGCCGATCAGCCGCTGGAAAAAAACCTCACCTGCGCATTTACGCTCTCAGCTGACAAAAGTTGCGATTGCGGCGATTGTCCTGGGAGTCTTGATACCTGTGCTGTTGACACTTGAGCTTCCTTTGGGCGTTATTGCAACCACCATTCTGTCATTCTGGGTTGTCTTTGCGATGTTTAAAGATATCCGCAGCAAAATAGCCAACAAGCCTACCGTTGTGGAGGGGCTGCGGAGTTTGCCTGTCAGTTACTGGGGTATGACTCTGGCGCATTTCGGTTTTGTAATCACAATGGCGGGAGCTTGCCTGAGTTCAATTTACAGCATAGAACGCAGTGTTTTGTTGCAGGCAGGTGAGAGCACCGATCTGGGTGCCTACAACTTCAGATTTGAGGGCACACGCCCGGTGCAGGGTCCCAACTTTATCGCAGACGAGGCTGTTGTTGTTGTTTCAAGGGCTGGGGAGTTTTACAAAAATCTTTACCCCCAGAAGCGACTCTATACAGCTAGCGGGACACCTACATCACATATGGGTATCGACGGACGTTTCCTGCGGGATCTGTTTACCACGCTGGGTGACCAGCGCGAAAACGGTGCCTGGTCGATGACGGTGTATGTAAAACCTTTTGTTCGCTGGGTGTGGATAGGCACTATTTTTATCGCCTTTGGTGGAATATTGGCCGCCTCGGATAAACGTTACCGTCAATTCAAGGTCAAGCAAGCACAGAAATTGGCTAGGATGGCGGGGCCGGTTACCGGCAACAAGACTTCGACAGCGATGACAACTGGCATGGATACCGGAGGTTCCGGCGCATGAATAATTTCAAACTATTCCTGCCTGTCATCATTTTTATGGTGCTCGCGGTGTTTATGTGGCGCGGTCTTTATTTGGACTCACGCACATTGCCATCGGTTTTGATCGATAGGCCACTGCCAGAGTTCCAGTTGCGATCTCTTGAGTTGGGCGACCAGTTAGTCAGTACCGCAGATCTGCCAGATGGCCCCTTTATCCTGAATATCTGGGGCAGTTACTGCCTGCCGTGCCTGCAGGAAAATCCGATTTTTATGGCGGCTAAAGAGCAGAATATTATTCCGATTATCGGCTTGAACTACAAAGACCGCGATGACGCAGCACGTGACTGGCTTGAGCTCAATGGCAATCCATTTGAACTTAACATCATTGACGACACCGGCCGCTACGGTATCGATCTCGGCGTTTACGGTGCTCCAGAAACATTTCTGGTAGATGCTGATCGCGTTATTCGTTTTAAGCACATTGGCGTGATCAATTACCGGATATGGGAAGATGAAATTATGCCAGCTATCGCTGCGGTGCAAGCCGGTGGCAGCTCATGAACGTGCCTACAAGACTCTTTGGCCTGACACTTGTTTTTGTATTCCTTGCTTTTTTTAAACCCGTGAAGGTGCACGCTCAGATTGATGTTTTTGACTTTGAAACTCCTGAGCAGGAACAACGATATCGCCAACTGTCCAACGATTTTCGTTGTCCAATGTGCCAGAACGCAAATCTCAGTAGCTCTCCAGGAGGAGTCGCCTCTGATTTGCGCCGTGAAATCTATCGCATGATCATGGAAGGTCAAACCGATGCTCAGATTGAAGAGTTCATGCTGGCACGCTACGGTGATTTTATCCTTTACCGTCCCAGATTGACCGCACAGACTTTACTGCTCTGGTTTGGTCCATTGATGTTTCTGCTTGCCGGTGTCTGGGTAGCGCGGAACATCATCAGAAACAGTGGTGTGAAAAAACCCAATGACAGCCAAGCTGAAATTGATGGCCCGATCTACCAAGACACTTATGCTGTTGCAGACGTTGTTATCAGTGATGACGAGCGTAAACGGTTAAATCGTTTACTGGCTGAACACGACGACTCTGCACACAATCAAGACAATACTGGAAGGTGATAATTTGTTCTGGATTCTAAGTCTGCTCTTGGTGGTGCTGGCTGTTCTTTTTGTTTTGGTGCCTGTCATCCGCCACAACACTTCAAGTATTCAAGTTGGGTTAACGGCCCGAAATGCAGCCAATCTGATTATATTTCAGGAGCGTGCCAAAGAGATTGAGCAAGATCTCAAAGAAGGATTGCTGGACACGGATCAGTACACAAGTCTTAAAGCCGAGTTGGAAAGAACGCTGCTCAGTGACGTGAATGATGAAACCGACAAACAGGATAATCATGCCTATAACGGCTTGACGCTTAAGTCACCTGTGAAGCTTATTCCGGTGTTGGCTGTTGCGCTTGCCTTACCACTGAGTTACTACCTCTATGAGACTTGGGGTTTCAGGAATGATCTAGCCCTTGCCCGGATCATAGAGCACAGCCGGCTTGCTGGTAATGACCCAGTACTGATCAGAGACCAGATTTTTGAACTGGGCGCCATCGTAGAACAAGACCCGGAAAATGGCTGGGCACTGTATTTTATCGCGCGGCACCTGGTATCACTCGGACAAATGCCTGAGGCGGCAATGTTTTTTGAAAGAGCCGCGCAGTTTATAGACAATCCTGCGGATCAGGCGGTTGTGCTGGGGCAATATGCGCAAGCCAAGTACATCATTTCCGAACAGCAGATGACCGAGGAAGTACGCGAAATCGTTTCTCAGGCGCAGCGCCTCAATCCGGATGAGCCCGCAATTCTGCAGTTATTGGGTGCTGACGCTTTTGTAAATCAGGATTTCCAGGCTGCTATTACCTATTGGCAGCGACTTTTGAGCATGGGGCCTGACGAAGAAGATGCTGCCTTTTTGCGCTCTGTTATCGCGCAGGCGCAAGACATGTTGGGAACCCCGGCTGCGGCTGGGCAATCCGACCCGGATGCAGTGAATCAGGCCGCAAAAATTGAAATCAGTCTGGCAATAGCACCTGAGTTGACACTTCCCGCAGAAACCCGTGTATTTGTATCTGCCCAGCAGGCTGAAGGCGGCGGCCCTCCGTTGGCGGCAAAATTTTTGTCCATAGGGGATTTGCCTGCGATCGTGAGTTTGTCCGACAGTGATGCTGTTGGGCCATTCAATCTGTCTTCTGCACAAAGTGTATCTGTGGTCGCGACGATATCTTTAAGTGGTTCAGCCGATGTGCAATCCGGCGACTATCAGGTCAGGTCTGAGTCAGTTTCACTACAACAGAGTGAAACGCCGGTTCGGCTACAACTCATGATTCGTGATATGGTGCCCTGACACAATTTCAGACTACAAGCATGAAAAGAGTTACGAACAGTGTATCGATGTCACCGACATCTTCAAATCAGTTGATCGACAAATTCGGCCGGCGTATCGACTACGTCCGCCTGTCAGTCACTGACCGTTGCGATTTCAGATGCGTGTACTGCATGACCGAAGAAATGACCTTTCTTCCGCGAAAGGACGTGTTGACCCTCGAAGAGATATATCAGGTAGGCAGAGCCTTTACTGAACTTGGGGTAACACGCTTGCGCCTCACTGGGGGAGAACCTCTGGTTCGAAACAATGTCATGGCACTTGTCCGGGCATTGGGGCGCTTACCCGGGTTGCGCGAGTTACTGATAACGACCAATGGCGCGCAGCTTGAGCAGTTAGCTGCACCGCTGCGCGATGCCGGAGTCAATCGCATCAACATCAGCATCGATAGTCTCGATGCAGAACGATTCAAAAAAATTACCCGCGTAGGTCGTCTGGATAAGGTATTGGCAGGCATCGAAGCCGCGCGTCATTGCAATTTCGACCGCATCCGACTCAATGCAGTTATCATGAAAGGCTATAACGATGATGAGGTTTTAGCCTTGACTGACTTCGCCGTAGAGCGTGGTCTTGATATCGCCTTCATCGAAGAAATGCCGTTGGGTCAAGCGTCTGATCACCTGCGAGAAGAAACTGTATGCAGCAATGATTGGGTAAGAGAGCAGATCAGTCGTCATTATGCTTTGCAAAGCACATCTGAAAGCACCGCGGGACCTTCTCGTTACTTTAGCATTCCGGGACAGCGCAGCAGAATAGGGTTCATTTCTCCGATGTCGCATAATTTTTGCGGAGATTGCAACCGGGTCAGAATGACCGTGGAAGGCAGATTGCTGTTATGCCTTGGCAATGAACACTCCTCAGACCTCAGGCGGATTCTGCGGGCAGGCGATCAGCAACATCTGAGAAAAGATGAGCTGGCTCAACTTGAATTCTCTGAGGAGCATCCAGTCTCTGCCGAGCTCAAAAGAGCTATTGTTGCCGCGATGGATTTAAAACCGGAACGACATCACTTTTATGAAAGTGATTATGCACAACCCGTTCGTCTTATGAACATGACCGGAGGCTGACAGTCACTTATGAGTAATGGATTCATCCCAGTAAACGCGGTGGTTATCACTGTATCCGATACACGCACCGAGGAGACGGACAGCTCCGGCAGATACCTTGTTGAGCAATTGCTTGCGGCAGGACATATCGTAGTCAACAAGTATATTGTCAAAGACGATACTTACAAGCTTCGCGCTCTAGTTGCGACGTGTGTGGCCGATGATCAGGTTCAGGCGGTGATATTGACGGGCGGTACTGGTTTTACACATCGCGATAACACAGTCAAAGCTGTAACCCCTTTGCTTGACTCGAGTATTGACGGATTTGGTGAAACATTCCGTTACCTATCGCATGCAGAGATCGGCAGTTCAACTATTCAGTCCAGGGCCTTTGCAGGCCTGAGTAACCTGACAATTGTTTTCTGTGTTCCGGGATCAACTGGTGCGTGCAGAACTGCGTGGGAAGGTATCATTTCTCACCAACTGGATAGCCGACACAAACCCTGCAACTTTGTCGACAAAGTTAAAAAATTGGCATAAAAAAAACAGCCCCGGCAAATAAATTTGTCGAGGCTGAATTAAACAATCCCGGCGGGTAATAAAAACTCAGGGCCAATGCAGTGTGACTGGGGTTCTACCCCGTCTTCACGGACACTTCAAAAAAGCCTCATAATAGGCAAAAGGAGTGTTTATGCCAAAGAGAAGAAAGTACAGCCCTGAGTTTAAAAAGGGTGCCGTTGAGCAGGTTCGC
>Ga0169931_10000066_pt1 | contig 141467 bp, 136 predicted proteins | sample Kivu_15m_20L_FD_129675 | JGI IMG/M metagenome (GOLD analysis project Ga0169931, IMG submission 129675) | Freshwater microbial communities from Lake Kivu, Western Province, Rwanda to study Microbial Dark Matter (Phase II) - Kivu_15m_20L... | ecosystem: Environmental > Aquatic > Freshwater >... | reverse complement strand
GAGGCTTTCTTTCATCAGTCGTGGCTCCATCGGCCACGGTGTCCTCCTTTATGAGGCATCGACTCTCTCCAGCTACCCCGGTCTCTCCCCTCTCGGTGTCCTTTTCAATGAGGCACTGCGATGAGACAGATTCCCGGATTTTAGCTTTGACAATTCACGGCTCTTTCCGACAGAATCCGGGAGTTTATGAAATTATTCCTCCCACTTGTCCTGATCTCGACACTCGCTTCCTGCACCAGCCTGAAGAACAATCCGCGTCCTACGGCTGAGTTGCCCTGCCGCTACGCTCCCGAGACGAATCGAGGACTCGGCTACGTCAGTGGCGTTGTCGGCCAGACGATGACCAGCAGCTTGGATGTGACCGATGACACCCTGAACTACGGTGGCAAAGTCGTTGATCGTCAGGCGCGTGACTACACCAACATCGGCATGAACGCGATTCGCCGCACCGATGACATCGCCTACCGCGAAACCACCCGCTATGCCGACTACGCCCTCGACACGGTGGATGACGGTACAGTTTATACTGCCCGTGCCATCAACCGCTGGCCGAATGTCGCCACAGGGGCCGTGCAGCGTACCTTGGGCTCCACCCGCCGAGTTTACCAGAGCACCCTGGCCTCCTACGGTGAAGCCGTGAACCGCAGCTACTGGCCTTTCTGGAACATCTTCACTCCGCCGGAGCCGAAGCCCTACATGGTTGGCAGCTTGAACGATCTGCACCCGGGTTACGCCATGCCAGGATCTGGCTGGCACTGCCGTCTGCCGGAGATCCCGGTCGAGCCTGTGCAGGAAACCATGGGTAAGAACCCGAAGAATCCCCTCACGGCTTCCAAATAACCCAGTTTTTCACCTGAGGAGCGGCTGTTTCGCAGCCGCTCCTTTTTTTTGTGTCCTCATGCCATTGCAGGCGCTGATTTTTGATGCCGCAGGCACGCTCATCCGTGTGGCGGAGCCTGTCGGTCAGACGTACGCCGCCTTTGCGGCTCTTCATGGGTTGCAAACGGACCCCGAGGAGATCATGAAGGCGTTCCGTCATGCGTGGCAGATGCTCCCTACTCCTCTGCATCCCGAGGGACAGCCACCCCGAGACGATGATCGTGGTTGGTGTCTGCAACTCGTTGGAGACGTGTTTGGTCGCGTGATGGCCGAGACCCTGACGGGAAACATCCTGGAACCCCTTTTTGACGATCTTTACCGCCACTTCGCCCGGCCGGAAGCCTGGGAGGTTTTTCCCGATGTGGTGCCCGCACTGGAGGAGCTTTCTCGCGATCATCGTCTCATCGTTCTCTCGAATTTCGACCGCCGTCTGCGTGGTGTCCTGCACGGGCACGGTCTTTCCCGCTATTTTGAGCAGATCATCATCTCCAGTGAGGTGGGAGCGTCCAAACCGCATCCGCGCATGTTCCGTGCTGCGCTTCAGGCGCTTGCGTGCCTGCCGGAGCAGTGCCTCCACATCGGTGATGATGCCAGGTGTGACCTCGGTGGGGCGCAAAGCAGCGAAATCAGCGCGTTCCTCGTGAAACGGCCCGAAAACGGCCTGGATGCACTGGTTCAGAAAGTCCGCTCCGGGGCATATTCCGGCTTGCGCACTCCCGGCTTGTGAATACATACCTGCCCCCTTTCCGAAATGCGCAGGTAGCTCAGCGGTAGAGCAGTTGGCTTTTAACCAATTGGTCGAGGGTTCGATCCCCTCCCTGCGTACCATTTTCTCGCCGCAATGATTTGAGCGGCGTCGGCGTTTACTGCGGCTCATGAAACATCATTTTTTCGCCGCCTTCCTCCTGCCTGCCGTCTGCGTTCATTCTGCCGACTGGAACCAGTGGCGGGGGCCGGACCGCAATGGAGTCTCCCAGGACACCAGCCCCATCGCAGATACGTTTCCTGCCGAGGGCTTGAAAAAGGTCTGGGAAAGCGAGTTCATCCCCAGCAACGAATACGGCGGCCACGGCAGCCCGGTGGTGAGCGGTGAACGCGTCTTTTTGAGCGTGGTCTGGCATGAACGTGTGCCGTCTGAAACGCGGGAAATTGACACCGAGGTGATGCAGACCCTCAACTACCGCGGCACCACGCCGGAACTGGCCAAAAAGCTGGAAGAAACACGCCTAAACCTGCCGAAACTGCGCGGCGAGAAGTTTGACGAATGGGTGACGCAGTGGCGGAAGGAGAACCTCTCTGACAAGGAGGAGATCAACATCGGCTCCTGGGTCGCCAGCCGTTTCAAGGCCGGGAAAAATGCCATCGGCCTCGAATGGCTCGACAAGATGTCCGGCAGGCAAGGGAAGCCGTTTGAGAGCGCCGCCGCTTTTCAAAAGTGGCTGGATGACGAGGGTTTCCCGCCAGACGTGAAAGAGAAGATGATCGCCGCCGTGCCAAACACAGTGAAGGTCGCGCAGGATGTGATCCTCTGCCTCGATCTGGCAACAGGGAAGCAGGTCTGGAAATACACGAAGGCCGGCAAACCCACCGGCCGCCAGTCTTCCAGCACCTGTGCCGTCGTCGATGGCAAGGTGTATGCCGCCTGCAGCAGCGATCTGATCTGCGTGAACGAAGCCGATGGCAAACTCGTGTGGGCCGCTGCTCTTCCTGCCAAAGGTCCTGCTGCTTCGCCGTTGGTGGTGGGAGACAGGGTTTACATGGCCGCCGGAGTCGCCTGTGCTTTTGCAAAGACAGATGGCAAACTGCTCTGGGAGCAAAAGCAGGCCAAAGGCACCATCGCCAGTCCGACCTGGTGGGCTCCTGCCAGTGGCAAGCCAGTGCTCGTCATCAATGGCAACAACGCTCTCCACGGCTTGAATCCTGAGAATGGTGAAGTGCTTTGGACAGCCGAAGGCGGCAGCCAGAGCACGCCTGTGGCGAGTGGTGACTGGCTGGTGCTTTACAGCGGCACGGAAGGCGTCGGGCTACGCGGTTACAAGATGCAGGCGGATGGCAAGCCGAAGGCCATGTGGTCGCATTTCTGGGTCACCCGCCGCTACACCGGCAGCCCGATCATTCATGAGGGCAATGTGTATCACTGCTGTGGTGAGAAGCACCAGTGCATCGACCTTGAAACCGGTGCGGTGAAGTGGGTGGCGAACGAGATCAACAGCACCATTACCTCCCCGCTCCTCGCGGACGGAAAACTCCTCGTCTATGAGAACAATGGCACGCATGTGCGCATGATGAAGGCAAGCAATGCGGCCTACGAGCAGCTTGGCCGCGCCAAAACGGATGCCATGGGCTGTTCCTCTCCTGCCATTGCGAATGGCAAGCTTTTGGTGCGACAGAAGGACAAGCTGGTGTGCTTCGATCTAAGGCCGACCCCGTGATCTCAAGCGTCGCGTTCCGCGATGATTTCTGTAGCGGCCTTCACCATCGCCATGACGGTGAATTTGCCGTTCATGGGATGCTTCGCGACACTCGTGACGGTGCCGACGACTTTGCTCTGTAGATCGTGCAACTCCGAGCCGGAAGCGATCTCGTTTGAGGTTTCCCAGGCAACGAGGCGTCGCGGCATCTTTCCTGTGGTTTTGATGCGGGAGAGCACTTCCTGGCCGATGTAGCAGCCCTTCGCGAAATCCATCGCACGCGTTTCGATCCCCGCCTCGGGTGGAAACGTCTCCGCGCTCAACTCATTCGGCCAGCGAGGCACTTTTTGCAAAATGCGCCATGTTTCGAGATCCGCGTCGTCCAAAACGGGTCGTGGATCAAACACAGGTACGGGTGCCGTGGACGGCAGCCACACATCGAATCCATCCACGCCGAAACGATTCGAGCGCACGCAGTGATGCGGGCCGTCCTGCCCGCAAAGAGCGTTTTCTTTGCGGGCAGGAGTGCCCGCATCACCCCAGACATGCCATAGCTGCCATTCTTCCGTCACATCGGTCATTTCGACGTCATCCGCCACGATGTAGCGCTCCAGACGCATGCCCAAGGATTCACGCAGACCGGGCTCCGCGTCGAGCAGCAGCGCCTCCGCCGTCGCGTGAATGAAGACATCGCCCGCGATGCGCCCTTTGACATCGGTCACGCAGGCATACAGCGTTTCATCGTTTTTCGCCCGGCGCACATCGTTGGTGACCTGGCCATTGAGGTAGCGCACGCGATCAGAGCCGGTGAGGCGGAGTTTGGTGCGGGATGAAAGATTCACAGCGGCTCCGTGCGCGGTAATTTGCTCAAACAAGTCGGCGGTCATTGCGTCATGAATGAGCAGAGTTTGGCTAGGTCGCAAGCAGGCAAACAGGAGGGACTGTTTGACTCGGCACCACCACCCGCCAGTATCACGCTCCATGCGTTGTCTCGTCCTGCTCCTCTCAGCTGCGGTGATCCTCATGTCTGCCCCGCAGGCGGTGGCGCAGGAACCCGGCACCAAACTCCGTGTCGTCACCCGCAACCTGGAGCCGTTCTCGTTTGAAAAAGATGGGCGCAGGGCCGGTTACGCGGCCGAGCTTTGGGAGCAACTGGCCCGCGAGACCGGCCTGGAATACGATCTCACGGTGGTGAACACGGCGCAGGAGATGATCGACGCTCTCAAGGCCAAATCCGCCGATGTCGGCGTGGGTGCCATCAGTGTCACGGCAAAGCGTGAAGAGGTCATCGACTTCTCCCAGCCCTTTTATGAATCCGGCCTTCAGGTGCTTGTATCGGGCTCCAACAGCAGTTTTACCGACAACATTTTCTTGCTCCTGGGCAATCTTTTCAATCTGGAGCTCATCGGAGCCTTCCTGCTGCTCATGGTGACGATGTTCATCATTTCCCACCTCGTCTGGCGCTACGAGCACAAGGTGAACAGCGACCAGTGGCCCGAAAACTACAAGGCAGGCATCTGGGAGTCGTTCTGGTGGACGCTGAGCACGCTGCTCGTCGGCGGTGCGGACAACAAAGGGCCGGTCGGTGTCGGCGGACGCATCGTGGCCATCGTGTGGATGCTGCTGAGCATCGTGCTCGTCTCTTTGCTCACCGCTTCCTTCACCACCACGCTCACCATCAACACCCTCAAGGGCGACATCAACGGTCCTGGCGATCTTCCAGGTCGCAGGGTGGCCACCGTCAAAGGCAGCACCACCGAAACCTGGCTGACTTCCAAAGGTGCCAAAGTGGTGCCCCTCGCCACGCCGGCGGAGTGCGTGGTCGCGCTGAAGGGCGGAGATGTCGATGCCGTCGTTTACGATGCACCCGTGCTGCAATACGAGGCGGGCAAGCTCAATGACGACAAACTGCAGATGGTCGGCCCCGTGTTCGAGCGCCAAAACTACGCCTTCGCCCTCCAACAGGACAGCACCATCCGCGAACGCCTCAATCAAGCGCTCTTGAAGCTGTCCGAGCAGGGAGTCGGCAATGACCTGCGGAAAAAATACTTCGGCGATGACCAATAAAGCCCTCGGTGCTCCATTTGAGTCATGACAGCCGCCGCTCCTTCGCATCCTGGAATCGCAGGCATGATCGCGACGGTGTTCCGCCAGAACCGTGTGTCTTGCGTCGTGCTGAACACGATCGCCGCCGCGCTAGTCGTCAGTTACTACCAGGTTCCAGCGCTGGCGGGCTTTTGGGAGTCGCTTGGCGCGCTCAAGACGCGCTGGTCGTTCGGTTTTTCGTGCGCATCGACCATCTTCGCCGCAGCATTGCTGCCCACCGTCGTCCAATGGGCGCAGGGCGTGCTTCCGGCGGGCGAAAGAGGCCGACGTCTCCTGCTGCTCATGCTTTTCTGGGGCTATCGCGGCATGGAGATCGACTTGTTCTATTGTCTACAGACCCTTCTCTTCGGTCATGGCAATGACGCGGCCACGTTGGTGAAAAAAGTGGCTTTTGACCAGTTCGTCATGAGCCCGCTGTGGTTCGTGCCGACCTATGTCGTCGCCTTGCGTTGGGTAGAGATGGGCGGCTCATGGTCGCGCACACGCCCCACACTGAATCGTGAGTTCTGGACACGCACGTGCCCGACGGTGCTCGTCACCAACTGGCTCGTGTGGATTCCCGCGCTGGCGCTGGTTTACAGCCTGCCTGCCGCGTTGCAGTTCCCGCTGTTCTCCGTCGTCATGTGCTTCTTCATCCTCGTGGTGACGATGCTCACAAAACGCCGGAACCCCGCGTGAATGCGATCAGGCGTGCCTGCCTTTGAACGTGAGTTCCGCGATGCCACTCTTGTCGAGTCCGCCGAGACCCAGCGTCACCATTTTGTCATACTGAGCCTTCGTGGCGTCATTGAGCGGCAGGCTCAGACCGACAGTCTTGGCCACATCCGCAGCGATGCCGCTGTCCTTCGCAGCGTGTTCGGCGGAGAACCAGCAATCATGCTCTCGTGCGACCATGTCGCCGCTGTCCGTCTCCAGCACGCGTGAATTCGCCCCGGTCTGGCTGAAGACCTCGCGGATCATGTTCAGGTCGTGACCCAGCGCCGCGGCGAGGCCGAGACCTTCGGCGAGACCGGCGGTGTTGATGTTCATCACCATGTTCACCAGCGCCTTCACTTCGGCGGCACGACCAGCACCGCCGATGAAACGACGGTTGACGCTCATCTGCTCGATCATCGGCTGCACCTGCTTGTAGATCGCCTCATCGCCGGCGAGCATGAGGTAGAGCTTGCCCTCGCGCGCATGGCTGATGCTGGATGCCATGCAGGCCTCAAGACTGTGCGCGCCGACCTTTTCAGCGGCCGCATACACTTCGCGATGAATCGCAGGCGAGAGTGTGGCGCAGTTGATGAAGATCTTGCCCTTCGCGTTCGCAAGCAGGCTGTCGCCGCTGCCAAAAAAGATGCCGCGCATCGCTGCATCATTCGTCACGACGGTGAAGATGACATCCGCCGCCGCGGTGACATCGGAGAGCTGTGTGCAGGCCTTGCAACCGAGTTCGGCGGCCAATTCGGCGGCGGCCTGCGTGTTCACATCGAGCACGGCGGTGACAGTGTAACCGCAATCTTTGAGGCGACGGGCCATGTTGGCCCCCATTTTACCGACTCCGACGAAAGCAACCTTTTGAGACATGAGAGAGTGATGGGTTAAGAGTTATGGGTGAGGGATGAATGGCTCAAGGTTCGCTAAGCAAGCTGCTTGAACTCGGGATAGAACGGATTGTGCGCCTTTTCCTCGCCGACAGTCGTCAGCGGGCCGTGGCCGGGGCAGATCACGGTGTTGTCAGGAAACGTGAAGATTTCTTTGCGGTTCGTGGCGAGCGCGTCGGCATACGAAACCATGCCGCCGCCCATGCTGGAGGCGAAAAGCGCATCACCCACGATGGCAATGGGTCGCTCAAGGCCGCTCACGACGTAGGTGATGCCGCCTTTCGAGTGGCCCCAGGTGCTGCGGGGTTCGATTTTGAGCCCGCCTGACTCCCAGCACTCCGTCTCGCCAAGAACGAAGGTCTTCGCACCAGCGCAGGATTCGCGCTCATGCACGAAAGCTGTCACCGAGCCGTCCGCGGAGAGTTTTTTCAGGTCGAGGATGTGATCCGGGTGCGTGTGCGTGAGAAAGATCAGGCTGAGGTTCAGGCCGTTTTTCTCGATGAACTCGATCATCGGCGAGGCATCAGCTCCGGTGTCAAAAGCGACGGCGTTCTTGGTTTCTGGGTCCCAAACGACGTAGGCGTTCACCGTCATGTCATGGTAGGTGGTGTTGAACTGCGCCAGTCCACGCACTTTCACGGCCGCAGGCTGCCAGGCTCCGTGCGCCATCGTGACGAGCGAGGGACCGTCCAGGTTCAGATGCGGAGCCAGCTTGAGGAGCACCGCGTCGTCAATCGTGCCAGCTTTCGCTGCGGCGACGGCCTCGGCAGGGATGCCAGCTTTGGCGGCAAGCTCGGCGTCGTTGAGGCCGAGTCCGCGCATGGACTTGGCGATCACATCATTGAACAGGTCTTCGAGGGGGATGGGCATGGAGCGCGATTCAAGGCGTTCTGGCCATGAAGGCAAGATTTTATCTGCAAACCAGCGACATCCCGCACCACAACTGGAACGCACTCAACGCGCTGCTCGAAGGACTGCGCCCCGTCATGATCCAGGCCGACACGGCGGATGAAACCATCCAGCACATGAAGGCCAAACATGGGGCGCGGTGATTATCGGTGGGAAGAGGGATGAAATGCTTGCCAGATCGCTCTGGTTTCGGCTACTAGACTCCCTCCCATGACCACCACCACCGCCATTCTCGCCAGCATTGGCTGCGGTTATCTTTGCGGCTCCGTGCCGTTCGGCTACCTCGCGGGCAAACTTAAGGGCATCGACATCCGCCAGCATGGCAGCGGCAACATCGGTGCCACGAATGCGATCCGAGTTTTGGGGAAGGGGATCGGCATCCCCGTCTTCATCCTGGATGTGATCAAAGGCTGGCTGCCGGTGTGGCTGGCAGCTGGCTGGATGGCTCAAACGGGGCTCGATGTCGAAATGATCACCCTGGGTAAGGTGCTCACCGGGTTTGCCGCGGTGCTCGGCCACATGTTCACCTTCTGGCTCGGTTTCAAAGGCGGCAAAGGCATCGCCACCACCTGCGGGGTGCTGGCGGGTATATCACTGGCCGGCATGATCGGCGGTTGGATCGGCTTTCTCACGTTCCTCTTCGCCTTCCGCTATGTTTCGCTCGGTTCGCTGGCTGCCGCGGTCGGCGTGCCCACGGGGATGGCGGTCCAGATGTACCGGGAGGGCCGTTGGGACATGGTGCTGCTGGGATTTGGCATCGTGGTGATGGTTCTGGCCTTTGTCCGTCATCGTGCGAACATCCAGCGCCTCATCGCAGGCACTGAGAGCAAGGCGTTCACCCAAAAGAAGCCGCAGCCATGATTCAGTCCGCCACAGTCATCGGTGCCGGAAGCTGGGGCACCGCGATTGCCTCGATGATGTCGTTGCGCGGCTTGAACGTTCAGTTCTGGGGCCGTGACACCGGATTGATGTCGCAGATCCGTGAGACACGCCGCAACGAGCGTTACCTGCCCGGACTCGCCTTGCCTGAAAACATCGCGGTCACCTCGAATCTCGATGACCTGGAGCCTTCGGACATGCTGGTGTTTGTCGTGCCTTCGAAGGCCATGCGCGCCACCGCGGAACTAGTCGCGAAGAGCCGTGCCGCCTCCAAGGCCCGCGTGCTCGTTTCCTGCGCCAAAGGCATCGAGCTGGAAACCGGCCGCCGCATGAGCGAGATGATCGGCGAATCGATTCCTGGCGTTCCGCTCGCTGTTTTGACAGGGCCGAACCACGCCGAGGAGGTCGCCAACAAACTCGCCACCGCCGCCGTCGTGGCCTGTGCCAACGAAGAGATCGCCAAAGCTGTGCAGCATGCCTTCACGCTGCCGTTTTTCCGCACCTACACCACGGACGACATTATTGGCGCTGAGTGGGCCGGAGCGATGAAAAATCCGTATGCCATCGCCGCCGGCATCGCGCTCGGTTTGAAGCTCGGGGACAACGCCATCGCCGCGCTTGTCACGCGTGCCCTCGCTGAGATGGTGCGTCTCGGAGTTGCTGAAGGGGGCAGGATCGAGACTTTTTACGGCCTCAGCGGCGTCGGTGATCTGATGGCCACATGCTACTCCGAGCACAGCCGCAATCATCGCGTCGGTCTCCTGCTCGGCCAGGGGCGGCCGCTCGATGAAATCATCGCCAGCACTCGCATGGTCGCCGAGGGCGTGCCGAACACCGCCAGCCTGCATCGTGCCGCGAAGGAGAAAAACGTGCGCACGCCGCTGCTCGACGAGATTTACGCCGTGCTCCATCAAGGCAAGCCCGCCAAGGAAGGCATGAAGGCGCTTCTCTCGCGTGATCCGCGGCCAGAGGCGGATTGAAACATTCCAGCACCATGTCCGATTCCCAAGGCTACGAACTCCTCGACAGCGGCGCTTTCCAAAAGCTCGAGCGCTTCGGCAACGTCGTGCTTTCGCGTCCCTGCGCGCAGGCGGTCTGGCGGCAGACGCTTTCCAAAGCCGACTGGCAGAGAGTGACCGCCACTTTCTTCCGCGACGGTGGCAACCAATGGCGTGGACGCGACAAACTGCCCGAGACATGGACCATCGAGGTCGATGGCACGAAGTTTCAGCTCAGTTCGACCGATTTCGGCCATCTGGGTATCTTTCCCGAGCAGCGCGACCAATGGCGGCGCATTCGCGAGACCTGTGCTGCCTATCGCAAAAAGCACAACCGTGCGCCCCGTGTGCTGAATCTCTTCGCCTACTCCGGCGGCAGCACGCTCGCGGCGGCGCATGCTGGGGCTGAGGTCTGCCATGTGGATGCATCGAAGGGCATGGTCGATTGGGCGCGCAAAAATGCCGCGCTCAACGGCCTCGAAGAGAAGCCGGTGCGCTGGATCGTCGATGACGTGACGAAATTTCTCGAACGAGAGCTTCGTCGCGAACGGCAGTATGATCTTCTTATCCTCGATCCGCCCAGCTACGGCCGCGGAGCGAAAGGGGAGGTCTTCAAAATCGAAAACGACCTGCCGCCGCTGCTCGCGCTGCTGGGCAGGCTGCTTTCGTCCGAGCCGCTCGGCGTGCTGCTTTCCTGCCACACCCCCGAATTGACGCCCATCTCTCTCCATCACCTGCTGCTGCAGCAGTTCGCGCCAAAAGGCGGAACGCTGGAACATGGCGAGATGCAGCTCCGCGGTGCGAAAGACGTCCTGCCCGTCCCCAGCGGGAGTTTCGCCTGGTGGCTGGCCTGATCGGCATTCAAGATTTGTCCCATGCTCAGTTTTCTTCTCCGCCGCGCAATCAGCAGCGTGATCGTGATCTTCTGTGTGATCTCGATCACCTTTGTGCTCGCGCGCATCACGAAGGGCGGGCCGTTTGACCGAGAAAAAGAACCGCCGCCGCACATCAAGGAGGTGCTCATGACCCGCTACAAGCTCAACGGCACGCTGTGGGATCAATACACGGCCTACGTCGGCTCACTGCTGCGTTTTGACCTCGGACTGTCCACTCGTTATCGCGATTGGCGGGTGTCGGAGCTATTGCAGCAGAAAATGCCGAATTCCTTCGCGCTTGGCTCGCTCGCGTTCGTGATCGCCAGCGTCGCGGGTGTGCTGCTCGGCAGCTTGTCGGCGATGAAAAAGGACACGTGGATAGACCGCACCTCGATGTTTGCGGCGCTGATGTCCATCTCGATTCCCTCGTTCATCAGTGGACCCTTTTTGATCGCCGTGATCGCCCTGTGGCTGGGATGGCTGCCAGTGGGCGGCTGGGGCACGCTGGGTCAGATGATTCTGCCCGCGCTTTGCCTCGCCGCGCCTTACATCGCCTACATTGCCCGCTTGATGCGCAGCAGCCTGCTCGATGTGCTGAAAAGCGACTTCCTTCGCACCGCACGTGCCAAAGGCCTGTCTGAAACCCAAGCAGTCGCCAAGCATGCGGGCAAAGTCGCCATCCTGCCCGTCGTGACCTTCCTCGGGCCGCTTGCCGCTCATCTGCTCACCGGTTCGATGATCGTGGAAAGCGTCTTCAACATCTCCGGAGCCGGCATGATCTTCGTGAACTCGATCCAGAACCGCGATGTCTTCCTGCTGGGCGGCGCGGTCATCGTTTACTGCGTGCTGCTCGTCCTGTTCAACCTGCTGGTGGATGTGATTTACACGCTGCTGGACAAACGCATCCAACTCCATGCCTGATGCCGTCTCTCCAGCACGAATCGCACGGCCAGACGGCTGGCAGATCTTGAGGCGCAACCGCGCCGCGATCATCGCGCTCTATTTTCTCGCCGCGTTGTCGCTCATCTCCATCATCGTGCCGGCGCTGCTGCCCGCGTCGTTGAAGATCACCAGCAGCGACTCCTTTGTCCCACCCTCATGGCAGCACCTCCTCGGCACTGATGTGAACGGCCAGGACATGCTCTACCGCCTGCTTTCCGGCGCACGAGTGTCGTTGGGCGTCGGAATCGTTGGCGCGCTCATCAGCCTCGTCATCGGCACGCTCTACGGCATGATCAGCGGCTACGCGGGTGGTCGTGTCGATGCGTTCATGATGCGTGCGATCGAAGTGCTGCAATCCGTGCCGCGCATCCTCTTCATCATGATCCTCATCGCCGCGCTGGATGATCATGTGAAGGAGTGGGTGGATGGCTGGCGTCTCGCCGCGGAGAAGCATGACTGGCCGCAGTTTGCCAAAGCGATGAGTGATCTGAAAGCCTACTCAAAGGTGCTGGTGATGGTCGTTTCGCTAGGACTCGTGGAATGGCTCACCATGGCGCGCATCGTGCGCGGTCAGGTGCTCGTGTTGCGGGAGATGACCTTCGTCACCGCGTCGAGGGCGATGGGGCAGGGGAGTTGGGGCGTGCTGCGTCGTCATTTGCTGCCAAACCTCAGCAGCATCATCCTCACCTATCTCACGCTGACGATTCCCGCGGTCGTTCTCGACGAGTCCATCCTCAGCTTCCTCGGTCTTGGCATTGAAGATCCTGCGGCAAGCTGGGGCTCGCTGCTCAAGGATGGCGCACAGGTCATCAACCCGCTCGAAAGCAAATGGTGGCTCCTCGTTTTTCCCGCCCTCCTCATGTCCGCCAGCCTCCTCGCGCTCAACTTCCTCGGCGACGGCCTGCGGGACGCGTTTGACCCAAAGAGCGGGGAGTAACCCGCCGCTGGCAAAAGACGCGTTTCAGGTGACTCACAACAGCCCGCCTGCCTTCACATCGAGATACTTGTTTGCCAGGGCCACCGGCAGCATCTGCGCGGACTCATCCACCGTCAGGACGCGTCGGGCGCGGAGGGACTCGAGCAACTGGCGGCGCTCGCCGAAGTAATGCGTCAGCGCTCCATACTGCAGCGCGTCGTGCAGGTGGTCGATGGGCGCGTCGGCGCGGTTTTCAAGCTCCTGTTCGCGCAACGTGGCGGTGAGCACGAGATGACGGCGCTGCATGGCGCCGACGGCGGCGGCCAGCGTTGCCCCATCCTCGCTGCGCAGGTTCGTGAGCATGATGACGAGCGCGCGGCGGCGTTGCAGTGTCATCACGCGTTCGGCGGCTTCGATGAAGTCGCTTGGCTCGGCGCTGGTCTCGTAGTTGTAGAGGTGATTGAGCAGCTTCGGCATGCTGTGCGCGCCTTTGACCGGCGGCAGCCAGCGCTGTACGCCGCCAAAGCCCACGACTCCGACTTCATCCCCTTGGCGCAGCGCGATGAAGGCGATCAGGAGCATCGCGTTCAAACAGTGGTCGAATTGACTGAGTCCGCCGTCGAGAGCGCGCATGCGGCGGCCACAATCTGGCACGAGCAGGATGGTTTGATTGCGCGTCTCCTCGAAATCGCGGCTCACGAGCGTGGAGCGGCGCGAAGTCGCCTTCCAGTCGATGCGGGAGAGCACATCGCCATCCTGGTAGTCGCGCAATTGATGGAAGTCGAGCGAGGCGCCCATGCGGCGGCGTTTGATGATGCCCATCGTCTCCACGCGGTTCGCCATCGCCAGCATGGCGAAGCGCACGACGGGCTCGTAGTTCGGATAGGCGCGAGTCTGGCTCTCTCCGGCGACGAAATGCAGGTTCCGCCACAGTCCGAGCAGCGAGGAGGTCAGCACATGCGCCGGTGTGAAGGAATGCTGGCCGCGTCGCACGAAACGCGCCTGGTAGGTGATCGCCGCGTATTCGCCGGCCGGTACATTCACCTGATGCGGCAGCCCTTCCGCTTCCGCGACGGTGGGGATGCCGTCAAACACCTCCAGCGCCAGCGCACGCCGCGCGGAGTGCGTGACGGTCAGCGTGACCCGCGACGCGACGCCGAGTGCAAAGCGCCCCGGAACGGAGCGCGTGCCGGTGACGCGGCCTTTTCGCGGCAGGGTGAGCGCGTCGAGGATCATGACCACCAGCAGGCCGCCACCGGTGATCTGCCACAGGATGACGAATTTCGCCCACACGCACGCCACCACCGCCAGGACGAGCCAGGCGACTAGCAATTTCAAAAGCAGTGCGGTGGGACGCATGATGGCAGGAAAAGAAAATCAGGGGGCCAGCGGTGCTGGAATGACGAAACCAGAATGGCGAGCCGAGCGCAGCGAGACAGACTGCCAAAGGCAGCCCGCAGGGAAGCGCAGCGCATCAATGACGAATGGGGGCGGCAGGCGTGTCATGAGATTCGTCATTCGGGTTTCATTCGTCATTCCTCATTCTGGTTTCGTCATTGTCACACCCGCGGAGCCTCCACGGTCTTCAGCAACGAGGTGAGCATGTCATCCACGCCCTGACCGCTGATGGCGATTTCAGGCGCGAGCTGAACGCGATGACGCAGCACGGGCAGAACGGCGCGTTTCACATCCGCAGGCGTGATGTACATGCGTCCTTCGAGCAGCGCGTAGGCTTTCGCGGTGCGGACGAGGCTGATTGCGCCGCGTGTGCCGGCGCCGAGGGAGATGGCGCTGTGATGGCGTGTGGCGCGCACGATGTTCACCGCGTAATCGACCACCTGCTCGACTGCCTGCACCGCCGCGGCTTCTTCTTGAGCCGCGATGATGTCCTCCGGCCCGCAAACCTGCTGGACGCTCGAGGTGGAGAGGCCGCCGCCCGATGCGCGTGAGGAAACCGCCTTCACCACCCACGTTTCATTCAGAGCGTCGGGATAATCGATGAGCACCTTCAGCAAAAAGCGATCGAGCTGCGCCTCAGGCAGCGGGTAGGTGCCCTCCTGCTCGATGGGGTTCTGCGTGGCGAAGGTCATGAAGGGTGGGGCGAGTGTGTGGCTCTCGCCATCGATCGTCACCTGGGCTTCCTGCATGACTTCGAGCAGCGCGGACTGCGTCTTGGCCGGCGCTCGATTGATTTCATCTGCCAACAGAAGATTGGCGAAGACCGGGCCCCGGCGCACGCGGAAGGTGCTGCTGCTCATGTCAAACAGCGTGTGCCCGCAGACGTCGGAGGGCATCAGGTCTGGCGTGAACTGGATGCGCCGGAAACTGCCACCGAAAGTGTGGGCCAGTGCGAGCACGAGATGCGTCTTGCCCAGGCCCGGTTTGCCTTCGAGAAGCACATGGCCCCCTGCGAGCAATGCGGCGAGGACTTGCGAGAGCACCTCGTCCTGTCCCACGAAGACCTGGTTCACCGCGGCGCGGATTTGGTGGAAGATCGCGGTGCTTTTCGGCACGGCTGGCGGTGAGTAACCAGTGGGCGGCGGCGCATACGCGGCGGGTGGCTCGGTGGGGATCGGGTTCATGGGTGTGTGGGTGATTGAGTTCAAAGAGCGCGTCGGATGGCCTGGAGGTCGCGCATAAGGGAGACGAAATTGTGGGCGCTGTCTGGTGGGGCGATGTCGAAGGCCGCGGCGACCCGATTGGCTGACAGGCCCGTGCGGCGGGCGATTTCTTCCGCGAGCACGTCGCTCATTTTGCGGCTGCCGTCGTCGAGCGAGCGGTGGCGTTCGCGCACGCGTTCCCAGACGGCATCACGCGCGGCATTCACGAGCAACGCACCGCGCCGCATGCGCCAGAAGAACTCGCCCAGCGCGCCGATGTGGCTGGCAAAGTGACGTGTGGTGTCGAGTTCCGCCTCCGCCAGCGGCCCGAAGCGCGGCATCTGCTGCCACAGCCAGAAAATCAGGCACAGGCCCAGCGCGATCACAGCCATCCAGCCATGCTGCCAGAGCAGTCCGAGAAAACTACCCGAGGTGGCGGCCACGAAGATCACTTCTTTCGTCTGCTGCCCGCCCACCAGCGCGGCGAGCCAGCGCGCATGATCACGCTCGCTGATCCATCGATTGCGGAAGGGGCGCGCATGCGCCAGCACCGTCACGCTGCCCATGCCGTGCTTCAAATGCAGCGCCAGCGACTCGTTTTTCGAACCGGCGGAGAATTCGCCGGCGCGCAGCTTGCGTTTGAGGATCAGATGCTGGTGCCCGCCGAGGCTGAGCGAGTATTTTTGGCCGTTCCACGCCACTTCGAGCACGGATTCGAGGCGTTCTTCGAGTTCCTCCTCCGTCTCTTCACGGGTCTTCTTCTTTTTCTTCGCGTCGTCCTTCTTCGCAGGCGCGGAGTCTTTCTTTTCGTCCTTCTTGTCCGCTTTTTTCGGGCCGAACAGGCCGCTGGTCAGCTCGCTGATCTCGTCCTCAGGCAGACGTCGTTGCACGCCGATGCCGAGCCGCTCCAGCACCGGGTCTTTTTCCTCCTCCAGCAGCAGGGCGGCGATGAACGAGCCGAACTGCGTCTCAAAGTCGTTGTAGGGCCGCGTGCCACCGAGGCAGTAGATGAGATGACCGCCGTTGAAGGTCCAGGTGAGCAGTTGTTTGGCCCGGCCCTCCGGCAGGCCGCTTTCGCCGGAGACGAGGATCACCGCGTTCTCCGCGGGCAGCTTGGTGAGCGTCTTCGCGCCGTGCGCGTCGTGTCCTAACTCATCGAGTAGGCGTTCGGCGGCGAGAAAGGGATTCACGCGCGCCTTGCCGCGATAGCCGAGAATCTTCTCATAATCCTCCCATTTGCCGCTACAGCCGCAGAGCAGCAGCGAGGCCGCTAGCGTCATCAAACCGCGAACTGAGCACTGCGAACCGAGAACGCTGAGTTTCAAGCCACACCCCCTTTCTCCACAAAAGGCCACTGGTCGCACAACGTGCTCATTTCTGAATCGGACACCGGCATCAGCGCATACGCCGCCTGCACCCAGGCGCCTGTGAGCTGCCTGAAGTAAGCTGCTTCGGTTTTCTCGCCGTTCTTGAGCACCTGGACGAGGCAATCCTCCTCCGTGTCGCTGTCGGTGATCGGCACCTGGCGGCGCGTCACCAGCCAGGACAGGGAACCCCGGTAGAGCAGGCTCAGCGCCTCCTTGAAATCACCCGCAGCCCACGCGGCACGGGCTGCGGCCACGATGTCGTCTGGCAGGCTTTCGCGGGTGATGTTCATGCCCATGATCACCTTCGGTGCTTGGACCGGCGCCTTGCTCGCACCGCGCGAGATGAAGAGGTGGCGGTTGTTCACGAGGTAAACAACCAGCCACACCACCAGTGCGGTGATGAGCACCCAAAAGAGGATTTCGCCGATGGCGTCGAGGAAATCGAGACGCGGCTTGTCCTCTGTGTCCCCATCAAAATCGAAATCCGGCACCCAGCGCTTCGAGTTCACCTTGTGAACCTCGAAGTCGGGACTCTGCTTCACTTTTTCGATGACCTTGGCCGGATCATCGCCCTCGGCCGCCTGCACGGTGGTCTGCATGCCTGCGAAAAGCATCAAGCCGACGGCCAGGGCGGCCGCAGCGGAGGTCAGACGGGTGGCCATCCGACGGAAGGCCAGTTCCACGTCCCAGCCCTCAATGCGCGTGCGGCAGTTCAGATACAGCGCGAAGCCAGCGCCCACGTAAAACGGCTCGATCAGCGTGACGACCACCATGTGACACATGGCTCCCCACCACAGGAAGGCATCCGGGATGGTATTCTCGATATCAAACGCACTCATCAGGCCATCCCAGTCCGGCGCGGCCCATTCAGGCAGCAGGTCATACGTCCCCCACATCAGTCCGATCCAGGCCACAAACTCGATCTTCGAAAACGCATACGAAAGTGTGAAGCCGGAGCCGCCACCGTCCATCGCGAGCGTTTTGACGCGGCGATTCGCCGCCGCTCCGCGCAATCCCTCCAGCATCTGCGCGGGCAGCGCGAAACTGCGGATGAAGGACAGCCGTCGCCACAGCAGCGCAGCCAGAAAATTCGTGAACCACAAACGCGGCCATTCCTTCCATGTCTCGACAAACCCCGGCCGCACACCAAATGCCGCACGGCTCAGGAAGAACAACGGCACGCGGTCGTAGAGCGGTTTCAGCCACCACACGACCAGCGGAATCCACACCGGCATGGAGCGCATGAGCACGCAGACGATAATCCACAGCGGAAACACCGTGCTGGCCCAGAGCGCCATGATGCGGCCGAAATCACGGCGCACCATCGCGCAGCCTAGATCGATCGCCTCCCACGGCTGGCGCGGACGCAGCGTCACCGTCATGTCCTCAAGCCGCATCCGCCTGCCTCCTTCCGCTGAACATCAAAAAGGCCGCCACGATCAACCAGCACACGCCACCCGCGCTGAACTTCATCACTGGCGGCAGATCCAGCGGCGACCAGAATCCCTCCAGCACCGCCGCGATGCTCGTGAGGATGGCTGCGCCGATGAGCAGCGGCAGCGCTTTGCGTCCTGCGAGCACCAAGGCCGCGCGTCGCTCCAGCCTTCCCGGTCGCAGCACGCTCAGGCCCACACGCAGGCCGGCCATGGCGGAAATCACGAGGCCCGTCAGCTCCGGCGCGCCGTGCGCGATCACCCAGGTGTAGAGCGTCATCGGATTGCCGGAGTAATGCACATAACCGAACACCGAGCCGAGGAAGATCGAGTTGAACAGCAGTACGAACAACGAGCCAACGCCGCCCAGAATGCCGCCGGCAAAGGTCTTGAAGTCGATGTCCACGTTATTCCAGATGTAGAAGCAAAACGCGGCAAATCCGGAGCCGAATTTATCCTTCGCATAGTCGGAAGGCTTGCTGGCCTCCCCATACATGCTCTCGATCTGCACCATGCCCTCTGGACCGAGCAAAGACATCGCCCACTCGGGGTGAGAGGGCGTGATGGCGGCGACCAAAATCGCCGGCAAATAAAACAAAGCCGTGCACCACCAGAACAGCTTCCACTCCGCGCGCACCGCCTGCGGAAACTCCACGAGGAAAAGACGCACAAACGCTTCCCAGCCGCCGGAACTGCGGCGCTCCAGGACGCGGTAGCCACGGATTGCCAGCGCGTTCAACCGCTGCGTCAGCCGCTGCGGGCTCATGCGGTGCTGCGCCACGCTCAAATCATGGCACACCTGCCGGAAGGTCGCGGGCAGCTCCACCACGTTCTCCCGCGGCTTTGCATGCTCCACGTCGGTGAGCAGTTGCTCCAGCTTCTGCCAGCGCGGTTCGATGTGTTTTTCAAACTGGGCGGGTGTCATGAGCGAAACAGCGGGACTCCTTTCAGCGGCGGCGGCGTGCCGCGTTTGTCCTCCGGCTCCTGCAGCCACAGGGCCATGCCGCATAGACGGCGCAGTCCCTCGTTGCCAGGAGCGTGCGTCAGAGGTTCTGCCAGTGTGGAGAGTTCCAGGCGTCTCTCATCGGCCCAAAGTGGCGCACGTTCGATAAACTGAAGCAACGCCGACTGTTCCTCGCGGGTGAGCACCTGCGCTGGTGCACGGCGCTCGGCGCGGATCTCGACCGTTGGCGTCAGGGAGGGCGGGGGATCGGCATAGGTCACCACCGTGTTCGCCACGAGGTCACCGAGGCGCTGAAAACGCTTCGTGAAAAGCATGCACACGATGCCCGTGAGGTAGAGGCCCGGCATGAAGTCCACCACACGCAAAAAGTTCCGCATCACCGCCTGCGCCAGCGTGACCGGCCCGCCGGTCATGCTCATCACGCGCAGTTTCATCGAGCGCTGACCCGGCGTCGCGCCTTTCGCGCCTGCCTCGAAGATCACATTGTAAAACCACTCCATGAAAAACATGAACAGCAGCATCAGGCCCGCCGTCATTTCCATGCCGATGCCCGGCAGCACCAGGAAAATCGCCGCGATCCACACGCCGAGGTAAATCCCCAGCCGCACCAGCAGGTCGATCGTGTAGGCCATGCTGCGTACCGCCGGTCCGGCGACGCGGAGCTGAATCTCCACGCCATCCGCGAGTTCGACTGGTTGCAAGGTGTCCGCGCGTGCCGCTGCCATTGGCGGAGAATGAAGCGGTACCGTTTGATTTTGACAACCACCGAATTTTTTTCGTAGCCTGCCGGAAAGTCGGTCAATTCCCGGCCGTCCGCATCATCCTCAACCCGTCCGCCTCATGGAAAACCCCGCCAATCCCTACTCCAGCCCCGCCGCCAACCTTTATGGAGCCGCCAGTGGTGGCGGTGCGGATGCCGTCTCTCCAGGCACCATCGCCCAGCTCGCCGGCACGAAACCCTGGGTGCGCTTCATCTCGGTCATGCTCTGGATCGGCATCGGCTTCATGATCCTCGGTGCCATCGGCATTGGCTCGATGATGGCGTTTGGCCTAGCTCAGAAAACACTGCCAGCCCTTTTGGCGGCATGGAAATGGTCGTCATTGCGGTCATGTACGGTGTCTTCGCCTTTCTTTACATTTACCCGGCGGTTAAACTCTGGGCCTTTGCCAACCGCATCACCTCCCTCGGCTCCACACGTTCGGTTGCTGATCTGGACGCCGCATTGACGGAACAGCGCCGCTTTTGGAAGTTCCTCGGCATCATGACGATCATCATGATCTGCCTCTACTTTGTGTTCATCATCGGCATGATCGGCTTTGGAGCCACGGTGATGAAAGCGGGTGCCTTCCCTCGCTGATCATCCCATCAGTGCCACGGCGATCGGATCGACGAGGGGTTTGCCAGCGCGTGTCAGACGCACAAACTGCTCGTCGAAAGTGAGCAGCCCTTGCTCACGCAGGGCCTCGAGCATCCTGAGTGAGTCAGGGGCGATCAATTCGAGCGGCAAACCGCGTGCAGTGCGCAATTCGAGCCCGAAGCGCTCCGTGCGGCGGTTCTCTGGCGTCAGTTCCTCAATGTCGGTCGCTGTGTCCTCACCCGCCAGCGTCATCTCGATGTAGCGCGGCGTGTCCTTCACATTGTGCCAGCGTCTGCCCTTCACCGTCGAAAAGGCTCCAGGCCCGATGCCGAGATAGTCCGCGCCGAGCCAGTAGGCCTCGTTGTGAACCGAGCGATGCCCAGGTTTCGCGTAGTTCGAGATCTCGTACTGCTCGAAACCGCCACCTTCGAGCAAATCGATGCCCAGGTGGAAAAACTCGGCATCGCGCCCTTCATCTTCGCGGAACTCTCCCGCGCTCAATCGGCGGAAAAAGTCTGTGTCCTCCTCATAGTTGAGGTTGTAGGCCGAAATGTGGTCTGGATTCAACGAGATCGAGTGTTCCAGCGTTTTCTGCCACGTCTCGAGGCTCTGGCCGGGAATCGAAAACATAAGGTCGAGGCTCAAACTCGGGAACTTGGCCTCTTTGAGAGCCTGCCACGTTTCCACGGCCTCCGCGGGGGAGTGATCTCGCCCCAGGGTCTTCAGTGTGCCTTCATCCCAGGCCTGAATGCCCAAACTCACACGTGTCACGCCAAGTTCACGCATCATCGCCGCTTTGGAAGCCGTGATGTTGCGCGGATTCGCTTCCATCGTGAATTCGACCACCTCTGACACATCCACACGGTCGCTCAGTCCACGCAGCAGCCGCTCAAGGTGCGTCTCGCTCAGCATCGTCGGCGTCCCACCACCGAAAAAGATCGTCCTCGGCCTCAGCGGCTCCCTTTCCATCTCTTTGATGAGCGCATCCACAAACGCCGTCATGTCCGTCCCACCCGGTGTGTGCTTGTGAAAGCTGCAATACGGGCAGATGCGGTGGCAGAACGGGATGTGGACGTAAAGGTGGTTCACTGGATGCTGGCTTCTCGATTCTCGATGCTGGATGTCGATGCTAGCAGAGAATGCTTGATCCAGCATCCACCATCCAGCATCTAGCAACCAGATGAGTGACGAATCCCACCACGAACGCGAACTCGGCGGCCAATTGCTGGCGGCGGTGTCACGTTCGTTCTACCTCACGCTCAAAGCGCTTCCGAGAGAGCTGCGGGAGCCGATTTCACTGGCCTACCTACTCGCACGAACGGCTGACACGATCGCCGACACCGCCAGTGTCAGCGCCGAAGTGCGTCTGGATTGCCTCGAACGCTATCGCGCTCTCGTTCGCGGTGACTCGGCCATGGATTCGCTCGCCAGCACCTTGCGCGAGCAGTTTTGCCCGCAGCAGAGCGATGACGCCGAGCGCCGCCTCATGGAAAAATGCGCCGATGGCATCGCGTGGCTGCGAACCATGCAGCCCACGCCGCTGGCTGCGATCCAGAACGTCCTGGAACACATCATCGATGGCCAGATGCTCGACATCCGTCGCTTTCCCGCCGACGGCCAGCTTCGCAACCTCGCCAGCGCGGAAGAGCTTGATGAATACACCTGGCTTGTCGCCGGTTGTGTCGGCGAATTCTGGACCCAGCTCTGCGCCAGCGAAATTCCCAGCTCGCTCGATCCCGCCGTCACCACCGCGCAAATGCAGGCCTGGGGCGCTCGCATGGGCAAAGGCCTGCAACTCATCAACATCCTCCGCGACATCGGCGAAGATACCCGTGACGGCCGCTGCTACCTGCCCTGCAAGCCTTCTGAACTTCAAACTGAATGGCGCAAATGGCTGCAAACCTGCACCGAGCATCTCGAATGCGGCCTTCGCTATGTTCAGCACGTCGCCCACGGCAAACTCCGCTACGCCACCGCGCTTCCGTTGCTCCTTGGCATTCAAACCGTCGCCAAAATGCGCAACGCATCCTGGGATCAAGTGATGAGCGGCATCAAGATCTCCCGCCTCGATGTCGCCAGCATCCTCGCCCAAGCCGCCATCGCCTGCCGTCACGCTGAGGCGATGGAGCGGCTATATCGGAAGTTGGCGGCTTAGTCGCGTCTGAACAATCCCTTCACCCGCGAGAACAACCCAGGCTTGTCCTGATCGAGATTTTTCGCCGCAGGATCGGGTGTAGTGGCAGGCATCGGCGCGGGCGCTTTTTGATCCCACCCACCGCCGATCGCCTTGATTAGACCCACGGTGGCGACAAGGCGCTGGCCGGCGATTTGAGCGGTGGCACGCTGGGTCGTCAACGTGGTGCGATTCGCCTCGATGACATCGAGATAAGGGCTCGTGCCGGCTTCGTAGCGTGTTTTGGCCAGTTGCGCGGCCTTTTCGGCGCTGGTGCGCGCACGTCCCTGCGACTCAGCTTGCACACCGAGGTTGCGAATCGAGGAAAGACTCGATTCGACATCCGCGAGAGCACCGAGGAAGGCCTGGCGATAGTTCGCGAGCGCCTCGTCGTGCACGGCTTTCGACTTGCTGAGGTTCCAGCGGTTCTTGTTTCCTGAGAACAGCGGCACGCTGATGCTCGGCCCGAGGCTCCACATGAGCGAAGTGGGCTCGAAAAGGATGTCGATGTCACCGCTCTGAAAACCGCCGCGCCCCATGAGTTTGATGCTCGGGAAAAACTGCGCCTTCGCCACACCGATGCGAGCCGTCGCCGCTTCGAGCGCCCGCTCAGCCTGCGAGATGTCAGGACGGCGTTCAAGGAGGTCGCTCGGCATGCCCGTCGGGATGCCGGGAGGTGAAGAGATGCCGCTGGTGCTCGCGGAGACATTGAACCCGGACGCACTGGTCCCGATCAGGATGGCGAGCACGTTTTCAAGCTGGTCACGCTGCGCCTGAAGCGCGGAAATCTCCGCTTCGGCACTCGCCACCTCGGTTTCGGCCTGCGCCTGCTCCAGTTCGCTGCCTGCGCCAGCCTGTACGCGAGCATTGGCAATCTTGAGCGCCTCATTTCGCCAGCCGACGGCCTCACGCACGATGCGCATTTCATGATCGAGCGTGCGCAGCTTGAAGTAATTCGTGGCCACCTCCGCCTGGATGCCGAGCAGGATGTTGTGAACCGCATCCGCCGCCATCGCCGCATCGGCGCGAGCACCTTCATTCTGGCGACGAATCTTCCCCCAAAGATCAAGCTCCCAACTGAAGTCCAGTGGCGCATTGTAAGCTGGGCCGTCGTAGCGCAAACCATTCAGCGGAAACGGCGAGGGCATGTTTTCCGAGGTCTGTTGTGTCTCCGCCGACAACGGCAAACTCAAGGTCGGAAAGAAATCGCCCCGTGCCATCCGAGTCGCCGCCCGCGCCTGATCGAAACGTGCAATCGCCGCCTTAAGCTGCTGATTGTTCGCCGTGGCCGCAGAGACCAGTGAATTGAGCCGCGAGTCCCGAAACACCGTCCACCACGAGCCTTTGGGCAGATGCGCCGAAGGTGTGGCAGCACGCCAAGTTACCCCTTTGAATTTCGGCGGTGAAACCGTAGCCGGACGTTCGTAATTCGGACCGACCTGGGCGAATGCTTGAACGCTGAGAACGAGAAAAAAGAGAGAGCGCATGACTTTGAATCAGTGAGAGGTGGCGAGGGCACGTGCGGGCAGTTTATCTGCTGCTTCGTCGGCCTTCTTGCGCTTATGACCGAGCATCACGAGCACATAAAACACTGGCGTGAGGAACAAACCAAGGAAAGTCACGCCGATCATGCCGGCGAAAACGGCGGTGCCCATGGCCTGACGCATTTCAGCACCGGCACCGGTGCTCACGACGAGCGGATACACCCCGGCGATGAAGGCGATGGAGGTCATCAAAATGGGGCGCAGGCGCAGGCGGCAGGCTTCGAGGGCAGATTCGAGCGGCGTCTTGCCGTGATCATAGTTCTCTTTGGCGAATTCGACGATCAGGATGGCGTTTTTGCACGCGAGGCCGATGAGCACGATGAAACCGATCTGCGTGAAGATGTTGTTGTCGCCATGCGTGAGGAATACTCCGGCTAGGGCAAAGAGCAGGCACAGCGGCACGATGAGAATGATGGCGAGCGGCAGGCGCAGGCTTTCATACTGGGCGGCGAGCACCATGAAGACGAGCAGGATGCAGAGCGGGTAAATGTAGATGGCGGTGTTGCCTGCGATGATCTTTTGATAGGTCAGATCGGTCCACTCAAAGTCGAAACCGGGCGGCAGCACTTGTTTGGCGAGGCCGGAGATGAGTTCCTCCGCCTGTCCGGAGCTCAGTGGTGGCACGGGGCCGCCGTTGATGTCGGCGGCGAGGTAGCCGTTGTAGTGCGTGACGCGGTCGGGGCCGAAGGTTTCGCTGACTTTGACGAGCGAGCCGATGGGGACCATCTCGCCAGCGGCGTTGCGGGTTTTGAGTCGCGTGATGTCGCTCACGTCATCGCGGAATTTGGGTTCTGCCTGCGCCACGACCTGATAGGTGCGGCCAAAGCGGTTGAAGTCGTTCACATACAGGCTGCCGAGATTGATCTGCAGCGTCTCGAAGAGGTTCGCGAGCGGCACGCCCTGCGTCTTCGCCTTTTCGCGGTCCACATCCGCTTCGAGTTGCGGCACATTCACGGTGTAGCCGGAGTAAACCTGAGCGAGTTTTTGCGTGCCGTAGGCAGCTCCGACAAGCTGCTGGGCGACTTGGTAGGTCGCGGCAGAGCCTTGGTTTGCACGGTCTTCGATCATGAGCTTGAAGCCGCCGGTGGTGCCGATGCCATTGACGGGCGGTGGAGGAAACATGAGCACCATCGCGTCTTGGATGGCCATGAATTGGCCGTTGAGCGATCCTGCGATGGCTCCGCCGCTCAAATCCGGCGTGGTCCGCTCTTCAAAATCCTTCAAGCCAACGAAGACAATGCCAGCGTTCGGGCTGATGGTGAAGCCCTGGATACTGAGGCCGGGGAAAGCGATGGCGTCCTTCACGCCGGGATGCTTCATGGCGATGTCCGACATTTGGCGCATGACTTCCTCCGTGCGGTCGAGCGAACTGCCCTCTGGCAATTGCGCAAAGCCGACGAGATATTGCTTGTCCTGGCTGGGCACGAAACCTTCCGGCACGATTTGGAAGCCTTTCATCGTCGCCCACACAAGGCCACCGTAGATGAGCAGAGCGATGATGCTGAAGCGGATCGTCCGCTTCACGATGCCGACGTAGAGGTTCGAGGACCAGTCGAAGAAGCGGTTGAAGGGGCGGAAGAACCAGCCGAGCAGCAGATCCATCGTCTTGGTGAGCAGGTCTTTTTTGTCGTGATGGCCTTTCAGCAGCAGAGCTGACAGCGCTGGCGAAAGGGTGAGCGAATTCACCGCCGAGATGACGGTCGAGATGGCGATAGTGACGGCGAATTGTTTATAAAACTGCCCGCTGAGGCCGCTGATGAAGGCGGTGGGAATGAAGACAGCACAGAGCACGAGCGCGGTGGCGATGATGGGGCCGGTGACCTCCTTCATTGCCTGCTTGGTAGCCTCCATGGGGCGCAGTCCATTGCGGATGTTCCGCTCTACGTTTTCGACGACGACGATGGCGTCATCCACCACGATGCCGATGGCGAGCACGAGGCCGAAGAGGCTCAGGTTGTTGATGCTGAACCCGAGCAAATTCATCACCGCAAAGGTACCCACGAGTGACACTGGCACCGCTGCGAGCGGGATGATGGAGGCACGCCAGGTCTGCAAGAAAATGACCACGACGAGGACGACGAGCAAGACGGCCTCAATGAGCGTGTGGATGACCGCGTCGATGGATTTATCGACAAAAACCGTGGGATCATACGCGATGGCATAGTCCACGCCCTGCGGCATTTTGGCCTTCAACTCCTCCATTTTTGCCCGCACAGCCTGAGAGATGGCGAGCGCATTGGAGCCAGGTAACTGGAAGATGGGGATGCCGACAGCCTTCTTGTTGTTGATGAGGCTGCGCAGGGCGTACTCGCTGCTGCCGAGTTCCAATCGGGCGACATCTTTGAGGCGCAGTTTTTCGCCATGCGGCCCGGTTTTGACGATGATCTGCTCGAATTCGTTTTCGTGGATGAGACGGCCTTTGGCGTTCACGCTCAGTTCAAAGGGAGCGCCGCTGGTCACGGGCTGCTGGCCGATGGTGCCAGCGGCGACCTGCACGTTTTGCTCGCGGATGGCGTTCACGATGTCGCTGGCGGTCAGGCCGCGTGCGGCGGCCTTGTCGGGGTCGATCCAAATGCGCATGGCATACTCGCCACTGCCAAACAGCTGCACCTGGCCCACGCCGGGCAGGCGGGCGAGTTCGTCCTTCACATTGAGCGTGGCGTAGTTTCGCAGATACAACTCGTCGTAGCGATCATTCGGCGAGAGCACATGCACCACGAGCGTGAGATCGGGCGAGGCCTTCACGGTGGTCACACCAAAGCGGCGCACCTCCTCCGGCAGCTTCGGCAGCACCTGCGACACGCGATTTTGCACCTGCACCTGGGCGAGGTCGATGTCCGTGCCGAGTTTGAAGGTGACGGTGAGGGTCATCACGCCGTTCGCCGTGCTCTGCGAGGACATGTAGAGCATGTTTTCGATGCCATTGAGTATTTGCTCGATCGGCGAGGCCACCGTCTCCGCGATGGTCTTGGGATTCGCCCCCGGATACGTCGCCGTGACGATCACCGTCGGCGGTGCCACCTCAGGATACTCCGAGATCGGAAGCTGGAACAACGAGATGCCGCCCAAGATGAAAATGAGCAGCGAAAGCACGCCCGCAAAGATGGGCCGGGTGATGAAGAAAGAGGAGAAGTTCACGGGAAATGACGAATGAGGAATTCAGAATGACGAATGAATGAGCGACCTCCCGCATTCGTCATTTCGCGCCGGAGGCTGACGCTTGTTTCGCCACATCGCCCTCTACCGGCGCGACCGGCATCCCGGGCATGGGCAGACGGGCTTGACCTTTGAGGATGAGCTTTTGAGCGGGTTTCAGGCCGGTGCGGACGATCCGCTTGCCTTCGATGGCGGGGCCGAGGGTGACGGGGGTATAGACGCTGAGGTTTTTGTCATCGACGGTCAGCACGTACTTGCCGGCCTGATCGGTGAGGATGGCGGTCTCTTCGAGCAGGAGGGCGGGATACTTCGCGGTGAGCGGGAGCCGGATGCGGGCAAAGAGGCCCGGTGTGAGTCGGCCCTCGGCGTTTGGGAACTCTGCCCGCAGGACGAGGCTGCCGGTGGAGGCATCGAGACGGTTGTCGAAGGACTCGACATAGCCGCGATGCGGGAAATCGGTCTCGTTCGAGAGCTGTAGTTCCACGGGCAGACGGCCTTTGTCGTCCACGAAGGCTTTTTTCTCGCGTTGGAGAGCCTGGAGCTTCAGCAGGCTGTTTTCGTCGATGTCGGCATACACAAAGACCGGATCGACGGTGACGATGGTGGTCAAAATGGTGACGCCGGAGGTGACGTAGTTGCCCACGGTGACGAGTTCGCGGCTGATGCGACCCTGAATGGGGCTGGACACCTCGGTGTGCTCGAATTCGATCTCCGCACTGTGCTCGGCGGCTTTGGCGGCTTCGAGAGCTGCCTGGGCCTGGAGGTGCATGGACTCGCGAGTCTCCGCCTGCTCCGGAGCGATGGCCTTGGCCGCCAAGAGCACCGTCACGCGATCAAACTCGCGTTTCATGGCCTGGGCATTCGCCTCGGCGCGCTTCACCTCAGCACGGGCCGCTCGGAGTTTGGTCTCAAAAGGCCGCTGGTCGATGGTGAAGAGCTTTTCCCCCTTTTTGACGAGGCGGCCCGCCTTGAAATGCAACGCGGTGACCAGACCAGAGACACGCGGACGCAGTTCCACCGTCTCCGCCGCCTCCACGCGGCCGGTGAACTCCTCCCACTCCACCAGTTCACGCTGCTCCACCGTGCCGAGTGTCACCGGGGCGGGGGCCATGGAACCATGCTGGGCCGCAGGAGGAGGTTCGCAGGCTGTGAGCAGAGTCAAAAGAGGGGCAAAAATCAGGAGTCGTGAGTTCATTAAAGTTGACCAGTTGGTTTAAAACAGAACAAAAAACATGTCATGAGGCTTCTGGAATGCCCAAGATGCGGCGGGCGCCAGATTCCATCGCGTCAAGATGGCTGAGGTCATTCCACATGCGGGCGTGGAGGAGGAGCCCCTCGCCATAGGCAAACAAGATTCGTGCCAAAGCAGGCGAATCCGCCGCTTCGATCACACCTTGAAAATGGGCGTCCCGCAGAGCGCTCTCGTAGTAGCGGATGAACTGCGCGAGGATCTCCTGTAGCTTGTCACGAATGGCGTCATCCGTGGTGCTGACCTCGGCCCCGAGGCTATGGATGGGGCAGCCAAGCACGCGACCATGTTTCTCCTTCAATTCGGCCTGTTCCTCACGGAATTCGCGAAAGCACCTCCAGATGCGTTCCAACGGTGGAAGGACCGGCGAGAAGCACTGATCGAGCTTTTGCCGATGGAGAGACCAGCCGTGGTCGATGCTGGCGAGAGCCAGAGCCGTCTTGGACTCAAAAAAGTGGTAAAACGACCCCTTCTTCACCCCAGCCCTCTCGCAGATGTCATCGACCGAGGTGCCGCCATAGCTACCCGCCCAGATCAGCTCCAGCGTGGCTTCAATCAGGCGTTCTTTGGCGTCAGACGTGCGTCCCATGCGACTCCTAAAACCCATGCTAGATGATCAGTCAACAATTTTTCCACTCCGGAGCCTGTCTGCATTTGCTTAACTTTCCTGAGCCTGCCAATGTGTGCCATTCCTTCACTCTATGGACGACCAAGCCACTGTTCTCATCGTCGATGACGAAAAACACACCCGCGACGGCCTGCGCCTTTCGTTGGAGGACGAATTCGACTGCTACGTGGCCTCGAACGCCGCCGAGGCGATGGAGTACCTCAAGAACGACCGCATCGACGTGATGCTGACCGATCTGCGTCTGGGTGAAGACGATGGCATGAAACTGCTCGATGCCGCCTTGGCGCTGCCTAAGCCGCCTGTGTGCATCATGATGACCGCTTACGGCAGCGTGGACACCGCCGTGGAGGCGATGCGTCGTGGTGCTTATCATTTTGTCACGAAACCGCTGAACCTTGATGAGGTGGAACTGCTCATCAAACGCGCCCTGCGCAGCCGCAGCCTCGAACACGAGAACGTGGCGCTGAAGCAGCAGGTGGAGCGCAAGTTTTCCATCGAAGGCATCCTCGGCCAGGCCGAGGTGATGAAGCCGATTTTGGACACCATCCAGCAGGTGGCCCCATCACGCGCTACGGTGCTGATCGAAGGCGAAAGCGGCACCGGCAAGGAACTCGTGGCTCGCGCCATCCACAACCTCAGCGGCCGGCCGAAAGCGAACATCGTCGCCGTGCATTGCGCCGCTCTTTCGCCGCAGATCCTCGAAAGCGAGCTGTTCGGGCACGAAAAGGGGGCCTTCACAGGAGCTCAGGAACGCCGCATTGGACGTTTCGAGCAGGCCAATGGCGGCACGCTCTTCCTGGATGAAATTGGCGAAATCGACGCCGCCACGCAGGTGAAACTGCTTCGCGCCCTCGGCGAGCAGACCATCGAACGCGTTGGCAGCAGCAAGCCGGTCCAGATCAACGTCCGCGTCATCGCCGCGACCAACCGCGATCTCGCGAAGATGGTCGAGGAAGGCAAATTCCGCGAAGATCTCTACTGGCGGCTGCGAGTCGTCACGATTCACCTTCCTCCCCTGCGCGATCGCAAGAGCGACATCGCCGTCCTTGCCGATCACTTCCTCAAGGAACTCGCCAAGGCCAACGGCAAGGCCTACAAGCCCCTCGGCGAGGACGCGCTGCCTGCGATGATGAAATACGACTGGCCAGGCAACATTCGAGAGCTGCGCGCCGCCATCGAACATGGCGTGGTCATGAGCAACAGCAGCCGCGTGATGCTGAAACACCTGCCGTCTTACCTGCTCAATCCAGGCGGCCTTTGGGTGCGCAAGCCCGCTCAAACCAGCGCATCCGCGCCGGAGACCGTGCCAGCCCACAAAAGCGACCTCGACATCAATGAGGCTGAGCACCAGCTCATCCTCACCGCTCTCCAGCGCAGCGGCAACAACCGCACCGTCGCCGCCGAGATGCTCGGCATGAGCCGCCGCACGCTCCAGCGCAAGCTCAAGGACATGAACATGGTCCGCACGCATCGCCGACGCATGCAGGTCGAAGCTGCTCCCCCTCAAGCGGCGACACCTGAGTCGTAAACCGTAGGATCCTCGATCCCCGCGAGCTGGAAAGCCTCGATTCGCTCCACGCAGGTGCCGCATTTGCCGCAATGCACCTCTCCGCCTTTGTAGCACGACCAGGTCTTGCCGTAATCGACGCCGAGCGATGCACCGAGCTTCGCGATGCCGGCTTTGTCGAGATGAATGAAGGGTCGTAGGACTTCGATCCGTGCGTAAGTGCCTTCGCGCATCGCTGCGGCCATGCCTTGCATGAAAGGCTCGCGGCAGTCGGGATAAATCGTGTGATCGCCCGCATGCGCAGCGATCACGATCGCTTCCGCACCACGACTCTCCGCGATGCCACACGCAATCGCGAGCATGATGCCGTTGCGGAAGGGAACGACGGTCTTTTTCATGTTTTCGTCGGCGTAGTGGCCTTCCGGCACCTCGCCGCCGCTTTTGAGGAGGTCGGAGGCGAAAAGCCGGTTCACGAAGTCGAGCTCGATCACGTCGTGATGCACGCCCATTTCGCCGCAATGCCACGCGGCGAGTGGGATCTCGCGATGGTTGTGCTTCGCGCCGTAATCGAAGCTGACCGCGCCCACGACTTCGTGTTCCGATCGCGCCCAGTGCAGCGCGGTCACGGAATCCATCCCGCCAGAGAGCAGCACGAGCGTTTTCATTCCGGCAGACGCAGCGTTTCGTCGAGATCAGGAAAACGGGCCTCGCAGGTGAGCTGGATGCCGCCACGGGCTCCAAATTTGCCACGCACGACGACCTGCTTCGGCGCGCAGGCTTTCACGATGTCGTCGAGCACGCGGTTCACGATCGCTTCATTGAACGCCGCGTGGTTGCGATACGAGGCCAGGTAGAATTTGAGTGACTTCGTCTCCACGCACTTCGCATCGGGAATGTAGTAGATTTCGAGGTGTGCGCTGTCCGGCTGGCCGGTCACAGGGCAGATCGAGCTGAATTCGGGGGCGCTGAGATGGATGCGGTAGTTGCGTCCGGGCGTGCGGTTTGGAAACGTCTCCAGCACCGCCACATCCGGCGATGCTGGCAGGCGGTTTTCCGATCTTCCGAGCAAGGTGAGGTCTGTTTCTTGAGCCATGTGCGTGCAGAATGCGGGAGAGAGGCCGGATTGCAAATGCGATGAGCCGGAGGAGTGAGATTGCCGATAGCTTTCCAAATCTGGGAGCGTTTCTGGATTTAGAATGCTTCACGAAGCCTCCATTCCCATCACCGATGACACCCTCGCGCCCGGCACGGAGCGCACGCTGGCCATCCTCGAACTCCTCGGCCGCCATCGCGTCGGTCTCAGCCTCACCGAGATCGCCCGCGAGCTCGACTTGCCCGTAAACTCCGTCTTTCGCATCACTGGCACCCTGCACAGCCGCGGCTACCTCCAGCGCCGTGAGGACGACAAGCGCTTCGTCCTCACGAACAAGCTCTTCGACCTCTCCCGCCCTCAAGTCCGCGAGAAAAGCCTCGTCGTGTGCGCTTTGGAGTCGCTCAAATGGCTGCGTGATGCCTCCGGCGAGACCACCCAGCTCCTCACCAGCGTGAATCACAAGATGACCGTGCTCGAGCAATGCATCTCCAGCCAGCCGATCAAAGTCAGCAGCACCGTCGGTCTCCAAGTGCCCATGTATTCATGCGCCCCCGGCAAGGCCGTGCTCGCCCATCTGCCCGCCGCCGAGCTCAATGCCTTCTTCACCAACGTAAAGCTCAAGCAATACACACCGACCACCCTTGCCACCCGCAGTGCCCTCGAAGCCGATCTCACCAGAACCCGCAAACGCGGCTACTCCACCGACCTCGCCGAAGGTCTCGAAGGCATCCACTGCACCGCCGCCGCCGTGCTCGACGAGTATCGCTACCCCGTCGCCGCTGTCACCGTCATGGCCCCGAGCTTCCGCGTGAAACGCGACCAATTCGAAAGACTCGGCCATTTCTGCATCCAAGCCGCCGAAACCATCACCCGAAGGCTCATAGCATGAAACACACCCTTTTTTCGGCCTTTTTCGTTTCTTTCGGCCCCCTCCTCGCCGCGCCGACGCCACAACAACTCGAGTTCTTCGAGGCTCGCATCCGCCCCATCCTCGCGCAGGAGTGCTACGAGTGTCACAGCACCGCCACGAAACAAAAAGGCGGCCTCCTCCTCGACTCCCGCCCCGGCTGGCAAGCTGGCGGCGACTCCGGCGATGTCATCAAGCCCGGAGATCCCCAAAACTCGCTGCTCATTCAAACAATCAAGCATGAGCACGACGATCTCAAGATGCCCAAAAACGGCGCCAAGCTCGACGCGAAGGTCATCGCCGACTTTGAGCAGTGGATTCGCGAAGGCGCCCCCGATCCCCGCGACACCCCACCGAGCAAGGAACAGGTCGAAAAAGAAACCGCGTGGTCTGCCACGTTAGCGCGACGCAAGGAGTGGTGGGCGTTTCAGAAGCTCCAAGCAGCCAACTCAAAACCCAAAAGCATTGATGACTTCATCGACGCTGAGTTAAAAGAACATAACATCCCCGCCGCACCTCTCGCCGATGCCGCCACACTTCGCCGTCGCATCAGCTACATCCTCACCGGCCTCCCACCGTCGGACTTGTCCGACAAGTCCGACCCGTCAGACCAGATCAACGCACTCCTAAGCTCCCCGCAGTTTGGAGAAAAATGGGCCCGCCACTTCATGGACTGGGTCCGCTACGCCGAGTCCTACGGCTCCGAAGGCGATCCCGCCATCCCCTACGCCTACCGCTACCGCGACTACCTCATTCGCGCCTTCAATGACGACGTTCCATATCCGCAGCTCATCAAAGAAGCCATCGCCGGAGATCTCCTGCCAAAGCCTCGCCTCAAAAACGGCATCAACGAAAGCGCCATCGGCATCGCCCAGCTTCGCATGGTGTTGCATGGCTTCTCGCCTGTCGATTCGCTCGATGAGATGGTCACCTTCACCGACAACCAGATCGACACCGTCACGAAGGCCTTCCAGGCCCTCACCGTGAGCTGCGCCCGCTGCCACAACCACAAGTTCGACGCCATCAGCCAGACCGATTTCTACGCTCTCTACGGCATCTTCACCAGCACCCACCCCGCCGTCATTGACGCCAACGCCCCCGGCACAGGCGATGCCATCCGCACCGAACTCCAAAAACTCAAAGCCGAGATCAAAGCTACTCTCATCACCGCCTGGTTCTCCGGGCTCCCGTCAACAACGTCAACACCGTCAATCAGGTCACCCTCAAAGCCCGCCTTCACCTTCCAAGGCCTCCCACACTCCAAACCCGGCGAATTCACCCTTCACGAAAACACCCTCCGCATCCACCCCAGTGGCTACCTCTCCAGCAACCTCACGCAAAAAGACCGCGCCGTTCTCTTCACCAACCGCTTCGAGAATCCCGGCGGCACACTCTGGTTCCGCGTCGCTGGAAACGGCGGCGTGAAAGCCAAATACGTCGTCCAGAACTACCCGCGCACCGGCACCATCCACAAGGCCATCGAGCTGAAAGACGCCAAAGACGAAAAACTCGGCTGGCGCAGCCTCGACCTCGAATTCTGGAAAGGCGACGAAATCTTCCTTCAACTCGCCACCGCCGCCGACATGCCCGCCGAATACAAAGCGGACTCGCCGTCGTGGTTCATCCTCAACGACGCCGTCATCACCAAAGACACGAAGCCGCCAGGAGCGCGGACGCCCTCGTCCGCATCCCCGTCTCAACTCATCACCGCCTGGCAATCCAACACCCTCACCGATGCCGACGCCGAAGCCCTCGACGCCCTCATCCAATCCAAACAACTCTCCCTCGACTCCATCACGCCACTCCTCCAGCGCTACCGCGACCTCGAAGCCAAGCTCCCCCTGCCCACCCGCGTCCCTGGCGTCATCGAAGCCGATGCCAAAGACGCGCCCCTCTTCGTCCGCGGCGACCACAAACAACCCGCCGAACTCGTTTCGCGTCGATTCCTCGAAGCCCTCGATCCTCAGCCCTTCGCCACGAAGCAGAGTGGCCGCCTCGAACTCGCCGAGCGCATGGCGGACATGAAAAACAACCCCCTCACCGCCCGCGTCATCGTGAACCGCCTCTGGCATCACGTCTTCGGCCGCGGCATCGTCGCCAGCGTCGATAACTTCGGCAAACTCGGCGATCTCCCCACGCATCCCGAGCTGCTCGACTTCCTCGCCCAGCGCTTCATCGACTCCGGCGGCAGCATCAAAAGCCTCCTGCGCGACATTCTAATGTCGAAGACCTTCCAACGAGCCTCCGGCAGCAACGCCAGCGATCCCGAAAACAAACTCCTCAGCCACTGGAGCACTCGCCGCCTCGAAGCCGAAGCCATTCGCGACTCCATCGTCACCCTCTCCGGCAGACTCGATCCCACCCTCTACGGCGAGTCCGTCGGCAGTGGCGATGAGCGACGCAGCCTCTACGTCAAAGTCATCCGCAACTCGCTTCCGCCCTTCCTGACCACCTTCGATGCGCCCGTGCCCTTCGCCACCCGCGGCAAGCGCGACTCCACCAACGTCCCAGCGCAATCGCTGACCTTGCTCAACGATCCCAACGTCATCGACTGGGCACGCAGTTGGGCCCTGCGCACCCTCAACGAAGCCAAAAACCGCCCCGACGACCTCCGCATCCGCCAGATGTTCCGCGAAGCCTTCTCCCGCGAAGCCACCGCCGACGAGATCAAGCAAAGCCAAGCCTACCTAACCTCCCTCCAAGCCGAAAGCACCGAACAAGCCCAAAAGCTCACCCAACAAGAAAACCAGCTCACCGCCCTCACCCACAAAATCACCGCCATCCTAGCCCCCGCCCGCGAAAAACTCCTCAAAACCGTCAATCCGGTCAATCCCGTCAATTCGGTCCCCTCCCCGATAGCCGAATGGACCTTCGATGACCTCAACGACACCCGTGGCAAACTCCCTCTCAAGCTCACCGGCAATGCCCGCCTCGAAAACGGAGCCCTCGTCGTCGATGGCCAGTCCATGGCCGAAAGCGGTTCCTTGCCCAAAACACTCACCGCGAAGACCCTCGAAGCCTGGGTGCAGCTCGATGACCTCAAGCAGCAAGGCGGCGGCGTCATCACCGTGCAGCACAAGGATGGCGGCTTGTTCGATTCACTCGTCTTCGCCGAAAAAACGCCCGCGCACTGGGTCGCTGGCAGCAACTTCTTCGAACGCAGCGAACTCTTCGAAGGCCCCGCCGAGACCGAGGCCGCCACACGTCCCGTGCATGTCGCCGTCGTCTATCAAGCCGATGGCACCATCCGCGGCTACCGCGATGGCCAACCCTACGGCCGCACCTACCGCAAAGCCCCCGGTGCCACTTTCGCGTCCGACGAAAGCCAGATCCTCCTCGGCTGCCGCCACGCCAAACCCAGCGGCAACCACGGCCTCCGCGGCCGCATCTACCGCGCCCGCCTCTACGACCGCGCCCTCACGCCTGAAGAGATCACCAAAACCGCCACCATCGAAGCCAACACAATTCGCGAATCCGACATCCTCGCCGCCCTCACGGAGCCTCAGCGCCAGCAACTCAATACTCTTCAATCCCAACGCGACGCGATGAATCAAGCCCTCGAAGCCTCTCGCACGGCCACAAGCACTGACTCCCCGCAAGTCCAAGCATGGACAAGCCTCGCGCAGAGCCTCATCAACCTCAAAGAGTTCATCTATCTTCGATGAAAGCACTCCCAAACATCGCGCCAGCGTCCTGGAGTGCGCCGGCCCTCCGGCGCTTTCGAACGTCTCCAGGCCTCCGCAAAGCTCCAGAGGGCTGGAGCATTGATTGGCTATGCTCACCCTTCGGGCAGCCTTCGGCTGTCTATCTCCGCTGCGCTCCGGTTCCAAAACGCTCACGCGCCCCAGCTCACCGCTCATGAATACAACGATTTCCCGCCGCGCCCTCCTCTCCCGCGCCTCCACCGGCTTCGGCATGGCTGCGCTCGCTGGCCTCATGCAGGAAGAAGCCCAAGCCGCACTCGTGCACCGGGCCAAGCGATTCGCACCGAAGGCACGCAGCGTCATCTTCCTCTACATGAGCGGCGGCGTGTCCCACGTCGATTCCTTCGATCACAAGCCGATGCTCAAGAAGTTCGAGGGCAAGCCGATGCCGGTCGCGGTGAAGAAGACGCAGTTCAACAACAACGGCACCGTCCAGCCCTCGCACTGGGACTTCAAACGCTACGGCCAGTCCGGCATCGAGGTGAGTGATCTCTTTCCGCAGATCGGCGGCGTGATCGACGACATCTGCCAGCTCCGCAGCATGACCGCGAAATTCAGCGAGCATGCGCAGGGGAACTTCTTCATGCACTCCGGCTTTCCCTTCCTCGGCTTCCCCAGCGCCGGTGCCTGGACGAGCTACGGTCTCGGCAGCGAATCACGCGATCTGCCCGGCTACGTCGTGCTGCAAAGCGGCGGTGCGGCGACTCCGCATGGCGGCGTGGGGCTTTTCAGCAATGGCTTCCTGCCCGCGCAGCATCAGGCCAGCATCGTGAAAGCCGATGAGACCGAAGCGGTCGCCAACATCCGCCCGCGACAACCGCAGGACCTCCAACGCCGCCAGCTGAACTTCATCGGTGCGATGGACCAGCGTTTTGCCAGCGCTACACAGCACGACACGCACATCGAGGCCGCCATTTCGAACTACGAGATGGCCTGGCGCATGCAAGCCGCCGTGCCCGACCTCTGCGACATCTCCGGCGAGACCGAGGCGACGAAAAAACTCTACGGCCTCGACGATCCCGAGCCGAAAAAAGCCGCCTACGCCCGCCAGTGCCTACTCGCCCGGCGACTCGTCGAACGCGGTGTGCGCTTCATCGAGCTCAGCACACTGTCCTACAACGTCGGCGGCGGCAATGCGGCCAATCCTTGGGATCATCACGGCGCGATCAAAGAAGGCCACGGCAAAATGGCGAACCAGATCGACCAGCCCATCGCCGCGCTCATCAAGGACCTCAAAGCCCGCGGCCTGCTCGACAGCACCCTCATCGTCTGGGCTGGCGAGTTCGGTCGCACACCTTTCGCGCAAGGCACCAACGGCCGCGACCACAATCCCTACGGTTTCACCATCTGGATGGCCGGCGGCGGCGTCAAAGGCGGCCACATCTACGGTGCCACCGATGAGTTCGGCTACAACGCCACCGAAAACGTCTGCACCGTCTATGACCTCTGGGCCACCGTCCTTCACCTCATGGGCCTCGACCACGAACAACTCACCTACCGCTTCGGCGGCCGCGATCTGCGGCTCACCGATGTGCATGGGAATGTGCTGCGCGACATCTTTGCTTGAGCCAAAATGACAAAGAGCTGCCTCGCGGCAGCCCTTTGAAGAAACGGAAAGCGGACCAAGGCGTCCGCGCTCTGCCAACTCACGCTTCCAGCTTCCAGGGGCCGCGGTATTCGCGAGTCAGGAGCTTGGCAGCGTCGGCGTCGCCGATGATTTCCTCCTTCACCGGGTCCCACTTGATGGAACGGTTGGTGAGGAAGGAAATGAGGGCGAGATGGCCAGGAGTGGCGCTGTGGTGCGCGGTTTCGACCGGAGTGACGGTGGGCTGGCGGCTCTTCACGCAGTCGAGGAAGTTGCGGTGATGTCCCGTGGTCTCGTAGAGGCGCGTCTTGATGACGTCGTCGCCGAGTTTGGGTGCTCTGGCGACTTCGATGACCTCGCTCTTCGGGTCCTTGTCGTTTTTGCGCTTCTTGATCATCTGCTTGAGGGCCGGATTCGAGCAATCATACGTTCCGCCACGGTTCACATGGACCCAGCCATCGGTGCCGATCCATTTCGTGCCGCCCTGAATGTCATTGTGGCCGCCCGCGATGATCATGGTGATGTCGCCTGCGTATTTCGCTTCAGCGCGATACTTGGTTGCCGTGTTCCAGATATCGGTGCGCGGCGGCATGTCCACCTGGACGGGTTTCACCTCGATCGGACCGCTGTTGTCGCAATCCATGCCCCAGTGGGCGATGTCGCAGTGGTGGCCGATCCAGTCGAGAAGCTGGCCGCCGCCGATGTTGTAGTCCCAGCGCCAGTTCTTGTGCACGCGGCACTCGATGTAGTCCTGCATCGCGGCCGGGCCGATCCACATTTCATAATCGAGTTCGGTAGGCGGTGGCGTCACACTGCGCTTGTCTTTCGTGCCGGCGAAGTCGTTGTGACCGCTGGGCAGGCCGACATGCACTTCCGTGAGCTTTCCAATGAGTCCATTGCGAACGATTTCGGCGCCGATGCGGAAATTGTCCTCGCTGCGCTGCCACGAACCGGTCTGCCAGATGCGCCCGTGCTTCTGCACGGCCTTCACGATGGCCTGCTGCTCGGCGATGGTGCGGGCGAGCGGCTTCTCGCCGTAGATGTCCTTGCCGTTCTTCGCCGCCTCGATGGAAGTGAGTGCATGCCAGTTGTCCGGCAGCGCCAGCATGACGGTGTCGATGTCTTTGCGGGCCATGACCTCGCGGTAGTCGTGGTAGCCTTTGCAGTCCTGGTTCTTGTAAGCGCCATTGATGGTGTTGAGCGCCTTTTCGAGGTTGCGTTTGTCGATGTCGCAGGCGGCGACGATCTGGCAGTCCTGCTCCTGAAGGAATTTGCCTGTGTTGCTCGGTCCCATCATGCCCCAGCCGAAGACGGCCATGGTGATCTTGTTGGAAGGGGCATTCTGCCCAAGCACACTGGCGGGGATGATGGTCGGGAAGCCAATCGCAGCCGCAGTGCGGCCGATGAACTGACGACGTGAGGAGACGGGGATGCGTTTCATGGCGGTGTTTTGGTTGGTGAACTGGTTTTAATCGAAAGGGGCGAGACAAGTCGAGAGGGAAAATGGCGTGAGCAACACACCTTAACAACTCGTGGGGACGCGTTGAGCGAGCTTCACGCTGTGCGGGATGGCTCCGAGAACGAATCCGAGGCAATCGACGGCTCCCTGCGGCTTGCCGGGCAGGGCGATGACGAGGCTGCGATCCACCACGGCGGCGAGGCTGCGGCTGAGGATGGCGTTTGGCGTGAGTTCGAGCGATTTCATGCGCATGACCTCGCCAAAGCCGGGTATCTCGATGCGCATGATGCCACGGATGGCCTCGGGCGTGACATCACGCTCCGCGATTCCTGTGCCACCGGTCGTCAAGATAAGCCCGCACCCCTGGGAACTGAAGGAACGAATCGTTGCCTGAATGCGCGTGAGATCATCAGGCACGATGGCCTCGGCAATGACACTCCAGCCGTGGCCTTCGGCGGCCTTTTTCAAGGCCGGGCCACCGAGATCCTCGTAAACGCCTTCGGACGCACGGTCGGAGACGGTGATGATGCCGACGGTCATGTTTCGCGGTTCCCTGTTCTCCGTTAGCGGTTTACTGTTTCAATCGAGTCCGACTGTTTGGCGGAGTCGAATTTGAAAGGGACCAAACCAGCCGGGTTTTCGATTACTGGGCTTGAGGCTTGGGCGTGGCGTCGGCCTGGGCCTTGCCGTCGCCTTTGGAGGCGGTGGTGGGCTTGTTGTCGAGCTCGATGAGGTCGCGGAGGATGTGGATGGTCTCGAGTTTCACGGGTTCGAGGCCGTAGGGGAATTTGGAGCCGTCGCTTCCGCCGTCGTCGTCTTTGGCTGCTGCCGTGCGCATGCCTGAGTTCATTTCCTTGGTGAAGGCCGAGTGGGGGACGAGTTCGGGCTTGTCCACATTGTCCAAGGTGAGGTGATAGAGCTTGAAGCCGTTGTCCTTGAGGCGGTCGGCGACTTCTTTGGCGCGTTTTTCCCGCTCGTCGCTTTGCTTGTCACGGCGGGCCTCGGTTTCGAGGCGCTCTTTTTCGCGTTCCTGCAGGTTCAGGGTGACCGTGTTGCGGTCGATTTTTTCCTTCAGGCGCTTGGACTCATCAATGATGTACTGGAACTCGGGATTGGCGGCGATGCGGCTTTTCACGCGAGCATTGATCTCGTCGGCAGGGAAGGGGTCTTTGCGGAAGAGGGGATATTTTTTCGCCGGAATGGTGTCGTAGGCCAAGGGGTTCTCAGCGGAGGCCTCACCGATATCGAGGACGTCACGAATGGACGGCAGTTTGACGTCGGGCTCGACGCCTTTGAGCTGGGTGGAACCACCAGCGATGCGGTAGAACTTCTGGATGGTGACCTTGAGATCCCCGGCGGCTTTTTTGTCGCTGAAGAAGGGCATGTAGCGCTCGACCGGGAGGATGGTCTGGACGGTGCCTTTGCCGAAGCTGGACTGGTCGCCGACGATGAGGGCGCGGCGGTAGTCCTGAAGGGCGGCGGCGAGAATTTCGGAGGCGGAGGCGCTGGCCTTGTTGGTGAGGACGATCATGGGGCCGTCATAGACAGGCTTTTCGTTTTCGCAGTCGCGCCAGGAGATGCTGCCGCGCCAGTCCTTGGCCTGGACGACGGGGCCGGCTGGGACGAAGAGGCCGGTGAGCTTGATGGCTTCGTCGAGGGAACCACCGCCGTTGTCGCGAAGGTCGAGGACGAGGCCGTCGATCTTTTCCTTCATGAGTCGGCGGAGGAGACGCTCAACGTCAGCGCTGGTGCTGACGGTGCCGTTTTCCATGTCAGCGTAGAAGTTGGAGAGGTTGATCCAGCCGATCTTCAGGGGCTTGCCGAGGTCCGGCGGGGTGACGAGCATCTCGGCATTGGCGAGTTTCTCTTTGAGCGGCACTTCATCACGGACGATGGCGATGACGCGGTTGGCGGAGGGGTCGTCGGCGGGGACGATTTTGATGCGGACGGTGGTGCCTTTTTCGCCGCGGATCATTTCGACGATCTTCTGCAGCTTCATGTACTTCACATCGACGAATTCGTCGTCTCCCTGAGCGACGGCGACGATGCGATCGTTGAGCTTGAGCTCGCCCTGCTTGTCAGCGGGGCCGCCGACAACGATGCCTTGAATTTCAGCGCCATCGTTTTCCTTCTGGCCGAGGAGGGCGCCGATGCCGACGAGCTTGTGCGACATGTGGATCTTGAAGTTGTCGGCCTCGTCTGTGCTCATGTACTCGGTGTGCGGGTCGTAAGCGGTGGCGAGGCTGGAGAGGAAGAAGTTCACAACATCCTTGCTGTCGTTCTCCTCGATGCTTTCAAGCAGGCGCTCATAGTCTTTGAGGACGCGTTCCTGCGGCGTCATGTCTTTTTCATCCTTATCTTTCTTGGCGACCACTTTCGGAGCGCCGGGGATGACTTCGAGGCTGACCTTGCTCGGCTCAGCATCGGGTTTGGCTTCTGCGGTGCCGTCTTTCTTGGCGGCAGCGGCTTTGTCAGCCTTCTTCTTTTCGTCGCGAACGCGGGCTTCATCGACCAGACGCTCGGCGAGGAGGTTGTCCTCGATGATGTCGAGCCAGAGTTGGTCCTGCGCTGCCTTGTCTTTGGGCCAGGGAGCCTTGTCGCGCTTGATTTCGATACTGCGCTTCGAGTCAAAGGTGAACTTGCTCGTTTCGAGCGCCTTTTTGAGGAACTCCACGCGGTCTTTCACGCGCTCCTTGTAGATGTCGTAAATTTCGAGGGCGGGGCTGATGTTCCGCATCAGCACATGGTCGTCGAGAGTGGTGTCGTACTTGTCCTTGAAGTCATCGACATCCTTCTGGGTGAAGAAGATGTGCTTGAAGTCGAGCATGTTAAGGTAGTTCTGAAGCATGGTGCTGGACACCTTGTCGTCGAAGTCCTGCTTCGAGTAGTGGTGGTTCTGCAGCATGTAAGCCACATGCATTGCCACCTGGCCGAAGTTGGTTTCCGCGTGCGCCGGAGGTGTGGAAAACGCGAACGCTGCGGCAGCCGCCGCGACGTGAGAGAGTAAGGAACGATTCATGGGGGTGTCCTGAACTATAACGAGCCTCACAGCCCGTTTTGCCGAAGGATTTTGCCTTTTACGGGTTGAAATGTCCAACGCTTTCCCGTCTTTCGGCCTCCCATGGCTGAAATCTCCACCTACACGGGCGGCATCGCTGCCACGAATGCCCATCTCCTGCGTCTCCCTGGCGGCGTGGTCCTCGTGGACGCCCCGGAAGGAGCCGCCGCGTGGCTGCGGGGGCAAAAGGCACGCGTGGACGTGCTTTTCCTCACGCATCAGCATTTTGATCATGTCCTGGATGCCGCGGCCATTCGGGCGGAACATGGCTGCCAAGTTTTCTCCTTCGCCCCTTTTTCGCGGGATCTGACGCTGGAGCGGCTGTTTGGGATGGTGACCGGCAGTTCCTTTGAGGTGCCAGCCTTCGAGGTGGACGAGGTGCTGGAGGGCAGGGGATCGCTGGAGGCTGCTGGCGAAACGTGGCGGCTCTATCATGTCCCCGGCCATTCGCCGGACAGCGTTTGCTTTCATCTGGAGCGGGAAAATCTCTTATTCGGCGGGGACGTTCTGTTTCTCGACGGCATCGGTCGCACCGATTTCCCGGGCGGTTCCACCCAGTTGCTCCTCGACGGCATTGAAACAAAGCTGTTCGCGCTTCCCGATGCCACCCGCGTCTTTCCCGGCCACGGCGATGACACGACCATCGGCCGCGAACGATCCGAGAATCCGTTCCTGACTTGAATTCGTCCACTTCCCGATGCCGCGCTCCCTTCACGACCTGACCTTTGACCAGCTTCGCGATGTGCTGGTGGCTGAAGGCCTGCGTCCGGCGCATGCAGGCACGCTTTGGAACACGCTGCATTTCCGGGCGATGCCTGATCCTCTCGTTCGCGAGGATCTAGCCCGGCCGCTGCGTCAATGGCTCACGAAGGTGCTCGGCGACGGCTCATGGACGCTCGACCTGCCCCCTATCTCGTCCGACACACCCAGCGGCGACGGTTTGACGCGGAAATTCCTCCTGCGCATGGCCGATGCGCAGGAGATCGAAACCGTCATCATGGGCTACACCGGTCGCCACACCGCCTGCGTCAGCACGCAGGCCGGTTGTGCGATGGGCTGTGTGTTCTGTGCTACCGGGCAGATGGGCTTCGTGCGGCATCTGCGTCCCGGCGAGATCGTCGCCCAGGTGCTTCATGCCCAGCGGATGGTGCGTGCCGCCGGTGAGAAGGGGCTGCGCAATCTTGTCTTCATGGGCATGGGCGAGCCGCTGCATAACTACGACGCCGTCATGACCGCACTCGACATCATCTGCGACACGCGTGGTCTGAACATCGGCCCTAGTAAGATCAGCGTCTCCACGGTCGGCGTCGTGCCCGGCATCCTGCGCATGGCGGCGGAAAAACGGCCCTACAACCTCGCTGTCAGCCTCCACGCCGCGACGGAGGAGGAACGTGCGAAACTGATCCCTGCCAACCAGCGCTGGCCGCTCACCGAGCTCATCGCCGCCTGTCGGAGCTACAACGCACAAACCGGCCGCCGCATCTTCTTCGCGTGGACCTTGATCGAGGGCGTCAATGACACGCCCGAACACGCGAAACGCATCGCCGGGCTGCTGCACGGTCTCGACGCGCATGTGAACCTCATCCCACTCAACCGCACCGAGGGTTACACGGGGACGGAAAGCAGCAAAGCCTCCGCCGATGCCTTTCACCGCATCCTGCAAGACGCTGGTTTTCCATGCACCATCCGCCAACGCCGCGGCATCGACGTCGCTGCTGGCTGTGGGCAGCTCAAGGCTGCGAAGTCCGTTCGGCGTCGTGCGGCATAAATTCTCCCCATGAACCAGAAACTCGGCCTTCTTCTCATCGCATGGATCCTCATCACGATCCCGAGCACAGTCCAAGCCCAGCAACTTCCTGCGGGGATCACCCTGCATCGTGAACAGGCTTACATCGAAGACCGCGATCCGAAGCATCGCCTGGATGTTTACGAGCTTGCCGGTGCGCAGAAGCGTCCGCTCGTCATTTGGATTCACGGTGGCGGCTGGGAGATGGGAAACAAAGAAAACCCGGCTGTGATCGGACTGTTGTGGTCCAAAAAATTCGCGCTCGCCAGCCTCAACTATCGTCTTTCGACGCAGGACGCCTTCCCGGCTCAAATCCAGGATGTCAAAGCCGCCGTGCGTTGGCTGCGGGCCAATGCCGACAAGTTTCACCTGGACGAAAAGCGCTTTGCGGTGGTCGGGGCCTCCGCGGGTGGGCATTTGGCCGCGTTGCTTGGAACCAGCCACGGTGAGAAGAGCTTCGAGAAAGGCCCGCACCTCAATCAGTCGAGCGCTGTGCAGGCGGTCGTCGATTTCTATGGCCCCTCGGACCTCAGTCTCCACGGCGCCTCACAACCGGGTGACACACTTTCACGCTTCATCGGCGGCCCCATTCAGACTCGGCGCAAAGAAGTGCAGCAGGCGAACCCCATCACCTACATCGACAAGACGGATCCACCCTTCTTCATCTGCCATGGTGATCGCGACACCGTTGTCCCCTTGGCTCACAGTCAGAAGCTGCATGAAGGCCTGCAAAAAGCCGGCGTCAGCACCGAGTTGCTCGTCGTTCCCGGTGCTGGACACAGTTTCATCGGCGGATTCAATCAAAACGACCGTGTGATGGCCTTCCTGGATCGTGTCTTTGGCACACGCTGAGCACCGTGGATGAAATCTGCGTGGAGGAAGCGTGAATTCATCTCCACAAAGCTGTCGTCCGCTTGCTGCGGCGCGTTTTGTCCCACACTCTCGACCCATGCCCCGCCGTGTCCTGCTGCTCAATCTCCTCGCCATTCTTTGGTGTTGTCTCGTGCTCATGGTGCGCATGCACCTCGCGGGTCGTTACAGCTACGCCTTCCTGATGTGGAATCTCTTCCTCGCCGTCATCCCGCTCTGCCTCAGCCTCGGAGTGGCAAAAACGAAGCGCCTCGTCCTCGCGGCACCGCTGCTCGCCGTTTGGCTGCTTTTCTTCCCGAACGCGCCCTACGTACTCACCGACCTCATTCATCTCACGCCCCACAATCACCGCCACGTTCCGCTTTGGCTCGATCTGCTCATGCTGCTCTCGTTTGCCCTCGTCTCGCTCGGTTTGGGCTTCCAGTCGCTGCAAATCATCCAGCATTGGTTTGCCGCGCGATTTTCACGTTTAACGGCCTGGAGCGTGGCGGTCGGTTCTTTGGGATTGAGCGGCTTTGGCGTCTATCTCGGCCGTTTTCCGCGCTGGAACAGTTGGGACGTCCTCCGCAGGCCGGAGCTTCTCTTCAATGACATCGTCTCCCGCGTCCTCGATCCGTTGCGGCATGCGCACACCTGGGGTTTCACCCTCGGTTTCGGCACACTGCTCATTCTCGCCTACCTGTTCTGGATTTCGACAGCGACGACCGTTCATGCCCCGCGTAATCTCGATTAGCCATGTCCGCCTACGATCCAAGCCGCGACCACCTGCTGCTCTTTGATGGCGTCTGCCATCTTTGCGATGCCAGCGTGCGCTTCGTGGTCCGGCACGATCCGGCAGGGAAGATCAAGTTCGCACCGATCCAGAGTCCGCTCGGCAGTGAACTCTACCAGCGCCAGGGACTCGACCCCGAAAAGCCTGATTCCATGCTCTTTCTCACCCCAGACGGTGCGTTCAAGGCCAGCGATGCCGCTCTCGAGGTCGCCCGTACGCTGGGAGGCATTTGGAAACTCGCGTGCCTTATCAAACCAGTGCCGCGTGCGCTGCGGGACGCCGTTTACTTCCTGGTCGCCCGGAATCGCTACCGGTGGTTCGGCAGACACGACGCCTGCATGATGCCGACGGCGGATTTGAAGCACAGGATGCTCGGCTGAGTCGTGAGCATACCGTTGGAGCTTGCTATTCATCGTGGTGCGAAGCACCAGCGGCGTAGGCGCATTCGCCAGAATGCGGAGCGGCGTCCTCGTTCTGGCGAACGAGCCTACAGACCGGCCATCAACACTTTCCATGACATGGTTACGTCTGAGCCTGTGGACGGCGGATAGCCGCTGGTGTGAAACGGTTGCTGTTCTTTCCGCGGCTGCTTTTATCCTGCCACCATGGCAACCATCGCAGTCCTCGGCACACTCGACACCAAAGGTCACGAACACGCCTACGTGGCGGAAATCATCCGCGCACGCGGACATCAGACGCTGCTCATCGACACCGGCAGCGGCGAAGCACCCCAGGTGCAGCCGGATGTGACGCGTGAGCAGGTCGCCGAGGCGGGGAATGTCGATCTTGCGGGCATCATGGCGCGAAAAGACCGTGGCGAGGCTGTGACAGCGATGGCCGGTGCGGCAGCGAGGTTTTTGTCGGCCTTGGTTGAAAGCGGCAAGGTTCAGGGCGTGATCTCGCTCGGCGGCGGTGGCGGCACGGCCATCGGCACGGCGGCCATGCGTGCGTTGCCGGTCGGTTTTCCGAAGGTCATGGTCTCCACGCTGGCCGCAGGCAATGTGGCGCCGTATGTCGGCACGAAGGACATCGTCATGTTCCCGAGCATCGTCGATGTCAGCGGCATCAACCGCATCTCCCGCGTGCTGCTGGCCCGTGCCGCCGGTGCGATTTGCGGCATGGTCGAAACAACGGTTCCCGCAGGTGCCGACAAGCCGCTCATCGCCGCGTCCATGTTCGGCAACACGACCGAGTGCGTGAACACGGCGAAGAAAGTCCTGGAAGACGCCGGTTACGAGGTGCTCGTCTTCCACGCCACCGGCACTGGCGGCAAAATCATGGAGTCGCTGATCGAAAGCGGCATGTTCGCGGGCGTTCTCGATGTCACGACGACCGAATGGGCCGATGAACTCGTTGGCGGCATCCTCGGGGCCGGTCCCACTCGTCTCGATGCTGCGGCAAAAGCCGGTATTCCCGCGATCATCACCCCCGGATGCCTCGACATGGTCAATTTCGGCGAACGTGGCACCGTTCCCGCGAATTTCGAAGGCCGCACCTTCTACATCCACAATCCGCAGGTCACCCTCATGCGCACCAACGCCGTCGAATGCGCTGAACTCGGTCGCATCCTCGCGGAAAAGGCGAATGCGTATCGCGGCCCGGTCACCGTGCTGCTTCCTCGCAAGGCCATCAGCATCATCAGCGCCGCTGGAAAGCCCTTCCACGATGCTGCCGCCGATGTGGCGTTGTTTGACGCGATCAAACAGCACCTGCGCCCCGGCATCCCGCTCATCGAACTGGACTGCGAAATCAACGCGCCAGAATTTGCCGCTGCGTGCGCGAACGCGCTGCTTGGGAGCTTGCCAGCGTGATGATTGCGGCCACGTTGGCGGCCTCATGAACTACCCGGTCACTTTCCGCTTCAAGCTCATCGCCCTAGCTCCGCAGATCTACGTCACCGATGCCAGTGGCAAAACGATCTGTTATGTGAAGCAGAAGCTTTTCCGCTTCCGTGAAAAGGTCGAGGTCTTCACCGACGACACGATGCAGCAGCTCGTGGCTACCATCGAGGCGGACCGCATCATCGACTGGTCGGCTCGCTACACTTTCAAAGCGCCGAACGGCCAGGTTCTCGGGGCCATCGGCCGGCGCGGGATGAAATCGCTCTGGAAAGCGCATTACGATGTCTTTGCGCCGGGAGCCCAAGCTCCCACGTTTTCAGTCCAGGAGGACAGCGCTTGGATCAAGTTCCTCGACGGCTTGGTGAGCGGCATTCCCGTCGTGGGCATGTTCGCCGGATACATGCTGCATCCGAGCTACACCGCCGCCCGCGTCGCCGGAGACGCGCCGGTGATGCGTTTGACCAAGCAACCGGCTTTTTGGGAAGGCGTGTTCAAACTGGAGCCCGCCGGCGCTGCCGATGAAGGCGAGCAACTCGCCCTGCTGCTGGGCTTCCTGATGATGAACCTGCTCGAACGGGCAAGGGGATGATCGGGAGTGCCGACGATTCGTCGGCAAAACGGGTGGGAGGGCGACGAATCGTCGCCTCTCCCAAGACAATCACTTTGGCAGCCGCTCCATCACCGCCGCTGGCAGCTCGACGGTCTTCTGGCGGCTCGATGTGCCGCGCAGCAGAGTGATCTGACCTTTTGGGCAGCCGAGAGCGTTCGCGAGGAAGCTGATCAGCTCGGTGTTCGCTTTGCCATCGACCGGCGGGGCGTTGAGCTTCACCAGAAGCACCGGGCGGCCTTTTTCATCGGCGGTCCAGCCGGCGAATTCGGATTTCTTCGCGTTTGGAGTCACGCGAACGGCAAGCTGGGCACGATCATTCGAGGCTGACATGATCACACCAGCTTCAATCGCTTCCGCATCAGCCACTCGATGGTCAGCAGCAGAATGGCGGCACCGAACCACCACCAACTCGACCACAGGATCGTCTCCTTGGTGATCACCTGCTTGCGGTCCATGTTTTGCAGGAGGTTCGGCAGGTCGGTGGCGGCCTGTTCTTCGCGCAGGAAACGCCCGCCGCTGTTTTGCGCCATCGTTTCCAGCAACGGGCGGTTCATCGTGAGCGTGGCCCACTCGGGATTGCCGAGGTCGGAGACGTGCAAAGAGAGGCGTGCATCGCTGCGCGGTGCGCTGGGGCTTTCGGCGACGGCGATCTCATACGTGCCGGCCTTCAGCGGCGGCGTGAGCGCGCGGTAGATGCCGGGATGCGTCGGATCGGGCTCAAGCTGCAGCGTGGCGACGTCGTTGCCATCGTGCAGCAGGTAGGCGCGCGGTTGTGCGTCGGTGACGATGTCGCCTTTGTCATTGCGGACGCGCACGCGGATCTCCGACGTCTCGCCAGGCGAATAACGCAGGCGGTCGGTGCCGACGGCGATTTTCTTTTGGTCGATTTGGAACGGCGGGGCCGCGATCCACGCGCCGAGCTGCATCCAGAGGCGCTGGTGATACAAGTCCGCGACTTGGAAGCGCCAGCGCCACATCTCGTCGGTGCCGACATACAGCACCGCGCCCGCGCCGACCTGGCGGAAGACGACGGCGGGCTGCTGCGCCTTCACCAGCGTGATCGCGGCGGGCAGCGGCTCGACACTGGCATGCCAGTTCACCTTTTGCAGCGTGGGCCAGAGCGTGGCGTTCGCGCTGGGACTGTCGCTGAGGCGCAGCGCGTCAAAACGCTGGCCGTCTGTGGTCAATTCGAGCGCGGTGGGCTTCGGCTTGTCGATGGCGTTGCCAAATTTCACCGGGATGAGCGACGCGGTCTTTCCAGCCGCCCAGTCGCGCAGTTTGCCGCGCTGGCCGTCGATCATGATGAGACCGCCGCCGCGTTTTTCGATGAACTCGATGATCCAGTCGATGTGCTCGCCCTTGAAGCGGTTCACCGCCGCGTCGCCGAGGATGATGAGGTCGTAGCTGAGCAGTTCGTCGCGTGTTTTGGGGAAATCCTGCTGCAGCGAGCCTTTCGCCGGGTCATCGGTCATGTCGTCAAAGAGCAGCACGGACTGCCAGCGCTCGTCGCGATCGTAGTGGGTGTGGATGTAGCGCGTTTCCCAGCGCGGACGGCCATCGACGATGAGTACCTTGCGCTTTTTTTCGAGCAGATGGATCGCAAGCTCGCGCGCGTTGTTCGAGCGCGTCTTTTCGAGCGCGGCGCGGTCGCCGCTGGCAGCCACCTGGATGTTCACGCTGCGCAGTGTCTTGTCGCGCTGGCCCGGCGCGGGCGGCGGCAGCTCGGCGACGGGGAAGATGAAGTCGAAGTTCTTCTCACCCTTGCCGCTCGTTGTGAACTCACGCTTCCACAGTACCTTGCCTTGGCTCTCGATGCGCACCGTGGTGGGAATGCCTGCGGGCATGCTGTCATTGATCGTGAGCCGACCCTGGAAGTTCTCCTTGCTGAAAACCGACTCGGGCGCGTTCACCTCCAGCAGCGACAAGTCAGGCGGCGGCACCTCCGTGCCGAAGCCGACGGTGAAAACCGCGGTGCCAGTGCCTTTGAGTGCGCTGCTGAACTCCTCCGGCGAGCCGCTGCTGTTGTGCTGGCCGTCGCTGATCACGACGAGAGCCGTTCCGGCCGCCACCGGGCCGAGCGCGGCGCGCAGCGTTTGATCGAGGTTCGTGATCGGCGTCGTTGCGGGCAGGTCAAATGACGCAGGAAGCTCACCGGAGGTGTCCTTGCCTGCCTGACGATGCCACCAGAGCCGCTGCGTGTTGTTGCCGCGCAGCGCGACGAGTTCGACATCCTGCGTTTCGGCGAGTTTTTTTAGCAGCGGCGTGTTTCCTTTGAAAAGCAGGTCCTCGGCGCGCTGGAAGCGTGTTTTGGCCTTCTTGTCGCCATTGTCATCGCTGAGCTGCATGGACGCCGAGCTGTCCACCGCGATCACCACACGGCCCAACTGCCGCAGCGTCGTCACATGACGCAAAACCGGCCCCGCGAGCGCGATGACGAGCAAAAACACGGCCAGCGCGCGCAACACGGCGGGCACGTTCGCAAAGCGGCTGCCGACAAACTTCAGCTCCCGCCGGTAAAGAAACCACATCACCACCGCCAGACCGAACGCAAGCAGCACCATTGGCAGCGGCGGATAGCCGCCGGTGAAGCGCAGGGTGGTTTCGGAGGTGGGAGTCATGTGTGAATGGGACTAGCCGCGTGAGATTCGTTGTTGCAGCAGCACTTCGAAGAAAAGAAGCACGAGCAGCGCGATGAGCAGCGGCTGCCAGAGTTCGCTGCCGTGGCGGCGGGTGCGGTCGAGGGATTGGTAGCTTTGCAACGAGTCGGCGAAGGCGGCTTCGTGGCGGTCGGCGATTTTTTTGATCTGATCGGCCGGGAGCGGCTTGAGGTCGCTTTCGGTGTTGTCGGTGTTGAAAGCGAGGAGTGTTGGTTTGTCGGTGCCGACGCGTTGAAGGGCGAAAATGCCGGGTTGGGCGATGGGCGGGCTTTGGACGAAGACTTTGTCGCCTTCCTGCTGGCTTTTCAAAGTCTGCGCCTGGCCGGTGGGATCGCGTAGCGTGAATTCAGCGCCGAGTTCGGCTTTTTCGAGCGGCAGACGCAGATTCGTGCCGACAAGTTGCCACGCGGGTGCGCTGCCTTCGGTGGCGAGGTAGGTCGTGAGGCGCTGCATGAGCGGCACAAAGAAGGGCTGCAGCGGCAGATTGGTCCATTCGGCGTTCGCAGTCGTCGCGCAGGCGATGACGCGGCCCTGGCCGACTTTCTTTTCGAGGAGCAATGGCGCGTTGCGGTCGAGGCTGAGGATGCGCTGCGTGTTTTCGTTCGGCGGCGGGGCGAATTCGATCCAAATGCGAAACTCGGCGTCTTGCAATCGGCCGCCGCGAGCATCGTTGAAGTAGAGCACGCTCGGATGCGTGAGGCGCTGCATGAGCACGCGTGCGGGAGAGTCGGCGATTTCGGCGCGGGCCATGCCTTTGATGGCAGCGGGCAGCAGGCCTTCGCCTTTGCGGAACAGCTCGCGGTTGTAGTTCTCGATGTCGATGTCGGGTCCGGCGAAGATGAGCAGGCCGCCGCCGGCTTTGACGAATTTGTCGAGCTCGCTGAGGTCGTTGCCCTGGATGCGTTCGCAATCGGCGAGGATGATGACCTCGGCGTCTTTGAAGTCCTCGCGGCGGAGTTTGCGTTGATCGACTTTTTTGGTGCGGATGAGATCTTTGAGCGAGTTCGCGGCGGCGGTGTGCGGCGTGAGGGCGAGTTCGAGAAAGTCGGCCGCGCCTTCGAGCGGCGCGGAGCCGGGCTTGCCATCAATGAGCAGCACGTTGAGCTGATTGCGCACCTGCACGATGCTGTGGAAGGCGTTGTCGTCGCTGAAGCTGTCGCCCTCGAGGCGGACGGAGAGCGAGTGGTCGCCGACTTTGTCAAAAGCATGCGTGAAGGCCAAAACGGCCTCGCCTTCCGGCGCGAGTGAGACACGCGCGGTGCGCAGTCGAGCGCCATCGGCCTCCAGATGCACGGGAATGTCCTGCCAGGGGCGTTTGCCGTGATTCTTGATGCGCACGCGGACGCCGATGGGCTGCGTTTCGGCCGCGACGAGCGCGGAGAGGTCGGCGGAGGCGATGCTGAGGTTTTCGGCAAGATCGCTGCCGATGCGGTAAAAGGTGATTTGCGGCTTCGGCTCCTGTTTGGAGAGATTTTCGAGCGCAGGCAGCGCTGCGCCGTCGGCGATGGCTTTCCAGTCGGCTTCTTGGAAATCGGACACGATGACAACTTCGCGCGCAGCGTTCGGCGCGTCCTTCAAAGCGCTTGTGGCAGCCTGAAATGCGTCATTGGCCGAAACCGGGCCGGACATCGACGGAACCTCGGCGAGCTTCTTTGGCACGAGATCGAGCGCGGTGGTCGGTTGATCGAGCAATTTGCGCGGCGAGCCGCCGCTGAGCACGATTTGCGCTGCGGAGCCGCCAGGAAGGCTTTCGGTGATCTGCTGCAAGTCCGCGCGTGCCGTGTCGGCGACGCTCGCTCCTGCTACAGCTGATTTTTCCGCCGGAGCACGCATCGAGAACGAATCGTCGAGCATGACGATGAGCGACGAACTGCCCAAACCGAGCGACCGCAGCGCCGTGAGCACCGGACGCGCCAGGCAAAGCGCGAGGATGATGGGAATGCTGATGCGCGTGATGAGGAGCAGGAGCTGCTCGATCTTCATCTTCCGCTTCCGCTGCCGAATGACCTCGTGCAGCAGATGCATCGCGCCCCAGCGCACGGTGACCACCTTCCGCTTGTTCAGCAGATGGATCAGCAGCGGAATCAAGAATGCGGCCGCGCCCGCGAGGAGTGCAATATTAAGAAACGTCATCGCATACGCAGGGCGAGATAGTTGCGAAGCGCCATCGAGTGCGATTCGTCGGTCGGGAGGCTCAAGTAGTCGATCTGGTGCTTGCGGAAGCCTTCTTTGAGGTCGGTGGCGAATTGCTTCTGCACTTCGATGTAGCGCTGCCGGATGGTGGCGGGGTCGAGGAGGAGGAAGTCCTCGTCGTTTTCGAGATTCTCAAAACGCGCCCAGTTGCCGAAGGGGAAGTCGATCTCGTCGCGGTCCCAGAGCTGGAGGGCGATGACTTCGTGGCCTTTGCGGCGCAGGATGCCGACCGCTTTCAAAATGGCCGCAGGATCGTCGAAAAAGTCACTGATGAGGATGACGAGGCCGCGGCGCTTCAGGCGCTGGGCGAGCGATTCGATGACCGGGGCGAGGCTGGTGTCTTTTCCGGGCGCGGTTTTGATCATCGTCTCCAAAAGCACGTGTAGATGCGTGATCTTCGTGTGGCAGGGGATGATGTCGCGCACCTTGCTGTCGAAGGTGACAAGCCCGACGGCGTCCTGCTGGCTCATGAGCAGGTAAGCGAGCGATGCGGCGAGTTTACGCGCGTAATCGAACTTCAGGATGCCTCTGCCGCCGCGGTAATTCATGCTGCCGCTGGCATCGAGCACGATGGTGGCGCGGAGATTCGTCTCTTCATCGTATTCGCGGATGTAAAAGCGGTCACTGCGGCCAAAGACCTTCCAGTCGAGCCTGCGGATCTCATCGCCCTGCACATAGGGCCGGTGCTGGCGAAACTCGACGCTGAAACCCTTGTGCGGTGAGGCATGATGCCCGGTGGTGAAGCCTTCCACGACGGTGCGCGCGAAGAGCTGCAGGTGCTGCAGCGACGTGATGTCTTCGGCGTGGAGGATGTCGCTCAGGGTAGCCACTGGGACGGAAATTCGGGGCGGGAGGTGTTGGCGGAGGGAAATGACGAATGACGAATTCCGAATGACGAAGGAATGACGATGCTCGAATGACGAAGGGGCGACATGAGGGCGCTGGATTCGGATTTCGGGCTTAATTCGTCATTCGGATTTACTCATTCGCCATTCCTGTCGCGGCTCACAGCACGCGTGCATCACTCTTCTTCGTTGTTTTGATCAATTCAGAGATGATCTGATCCACCGTGATGCCTTCGGCTTCGGCGTGGAAGGTGGGGACGAGGCGGTGGCGGAGGGCGGGGGCGGCGAGGGCTTCGATGTCGTCGATGGTGACGTGGGTGCGGCCTTGAAGCAGAGCGCGAACCTTGCCGGCGAGGACGAGCATCTGGCTGGCACGCGGACCGGCACCCCAACTGAGCATGCTTTTCACGTATTCGGACGCGCCGGGCTCGTTCGGGCGCGTCGCGCGGACGAGGTCGAGCACGAAGTCGATGACGTGATCCGGCACGGGGACTTTGCGGGCGAGTTGTTGGGCTGCTTGCAGGTCCTCGGCGGTGATGACGGCGTCGATGTCCTGCGAATCGGTGCCGGTGGTGCGGGCGATGATGTTGCGCTCGTCATCGCGGGTCGGGTAATCGACTTTGATGAGGAAGAGGAAGCGGTCTTTTTGCGCCTCGGGCAGCGGGTAGGTGCCTTCCTGTTCGATGGGGTTCTGCGTGGCGAGCACGAAGAAGGGTTTCGGCAGTTCGAAGGTTTCCTGGCCGACGGTGACGTGTTTTTCCTGCATCGCCTCGAGGAGCGCGGCCTGTGTTTTGGGCGGCGTGCGGTTGATTTCGTCGGCGAGGATGATCTGGCTGAAAATGGGCCCGCGTTGGAAAACAAGCTTCCGGCGGCCGGTTTCGGCGTCTTCCTGGATGATTTCCGTGCCGGTGATGTCCGCGGGCATCAAATCGGGCGTGAACTGAATGCGGCGGAAGCTGAGGTGCATCGCATCGGCGAGCGATTTGACCAGCAGGGTCTTCGCGAGGCCGGGAACGCCTTCGAGAAGGCTATGTCCGCCCGCAGCGATGGCGATGAAGACCTGCTCAATGACGGCCTCCTGTCCCACGATGCGCCGGGCGAGCGCGGCTTTGAGTTTTTTGAAGTTTTCGACGAGGGCGGAGGCGGCGGCGGTGTCTGACATGGGGGGAGAATGCAAATGGCGAAACCAGAATGACGAATTCCAGTGTGTAGGGGAACACGAGTCCGCCAAGCAGGTTCTTTCCTCAGAGTTATTTCTTGCTCACGCAGGCGACGGCCATGGCGGCAATGCCCTCCTCGCGACCGACAAAACCAAGGCGTTCGTTGGTAGTGGCCTTGACTCCAACTTGATCAGGTTGAATGCCGAGCGCGGTGGCGATGTGCTGCTTCATGGCGGCAGCGTGTGGTTTCACTCGCGGAGCCTCGGCGATGAGCGACGCGTCCACGTTTTCGATGCGCATGCTTTTTTCCCCGGCGATTTGGGCGCACTTTTCGAGAATTTTGAGGCTGCTGATGCCTTCGATGCTGGGGTCGCTGGGAGGAAACCAATGACCGATGTCGGGCTCGCCGAGTGCACCGAGAACTGCATCCGCGATGGCGTGGCTGAGTACATCGGCATCAGAATGCCCCTTCAAGCCACGGCTGTGTGGAATGGTGACGCCCCCAAGCACGAGCGGGCGGCCTTCTTGGAAGGGATGAACGTCGTAGCCGATGCCGACTCGCATGTCTTTAGGTCGCGGTTCGCAGTTCTCTGTTGCCTACGCGTTGTGGTCTGCGGCTTTTTTCAAGCTGGCGAGCACGTCGGAGATCTTGAGGTCGATGCGTTGGCGGTTGAGGAAGTAGCTGACCTTTTCGAAGCCGGCTTCGGCGAGGTTGTTGAGGGCCGTGACGAAATGCTCGCCAACGCGAACGGCACGGTGCGAGTCCGAGCCGAGGACGACGGGAATTTTGCGCTCGGCCATCATGCGCAGCATCTCGTTTCCGGGATTCATCTCGGAATAACTCTTGTTGAGGCCAGACGTGTTCAATTCCATGGCGACGCCAGTGGCGGCGATGCGGTCGAGCGCGGTGGCGACAGAGTTCTTGACGATGGCAAAGCACCAAGAGTCCGGGTGATAGTTTTTCACCAAGTCGGGATGCGCGAGGCAGTCGTAGAGGCCGGACTCAGCGGACTTGGCGAGGTGATCGAAGTAAGTGCGGCGGAAGTTCTCGATGGTGCCTGTTTCGAACTTGTTGAGGTATTCCTTGGCCTGCCAATGCACGGCCCCCAGAACGTAGTGGAACTCAGCCCGCTGATGCAGCTTGGAGATGTAGTCCTCGTAGCCGGGGAAGTATTCGCTTTCGATGCCGAGGCGAATGTCGAGCTTGCCTTTGAAGGCGTCGGCAGCTCGTTGGACGAGGGCGACATAGGTGTCGAATTCGCTCTCCGACATGCGGACCGTGGGCCAGAAGCCGTCTGGCATCGGGCAGTGGCAGGTGAAAATGATGCCCTTGAGGCCGGCTTTCAGCGCTTGCTGGGCGTATTCTTCGGGCTCGCCCCAAGCGTGTTTGCACAAGGGGGTGTGCATGTGGGAGTCATAAAAGAGGGCTCCGGATTTCGTGGGGCCGGCAGCGGGAACAGGCGCTGATGGTTTCCTTGTCGGAACGGATGCAAGAACCGGATTCGGAACAGGAATTGGAGCAACCGCTTTGGATGGGACGGCGGTGGTCTTCGTGGCTTTCGTTGGCGCCTGTGGGTTGGAGACGGGCTTGGCGGGTGCTACAGGCTTGGCCGCAGAAACCTTGACCTTTGGAGCAGCCTTAACGACGGGGGCCTTGGCGGCAGGCTTCTTGGGCGAGGACGGCTTGGAAGCTGGCGCTTTTTTGACCGACTTTTTGGGCGCGGGCTTCTTGAGCGGGGGGGGCTTAGCTGCGAGCGGCTTCTTTTTTGGGGCTGGTTTCTTCGCTGGCGCTGATTTCGCCTTCTTGGAGGCAGGCTTGGCGGCGGGTTTCTTTTTCGCGACCGGCTTGGATTTACGCGCAGCAGGCTTGGCCTTTCCCTGGGCCGCCTTTTTCTTGGTGCTCTTGGATTTACTCACAATCTAGCTCCTGGTTCCTTGCAAAATCAGCCATCCCTTGCCTTCGACATCGGCTATTTTTACGCTTTTGCCACTGCCTGCAGGTCCGGGATAGCATAGCCGCAGGGTTAAAGGGACGTCCTTCCAATTGCCTGTTTGAAGCTGTTGGATGAGGGGCTGAAATCTGGGGTCCTTGCGGTCAAACCAAGCATAGAGAGTGTCGTCTCCATCAGGATGCTTGAGCTCGAGAACCTCGGTGTTTTGCGGAGCTTCATCGGCCGAGGGCGCGTGGCGTGGCTTGGAGGCAATCACACGAAACAGCTTGGGAGATTCGGGCTTTGTTCTGATGAATTCTTTCCAGTCGATTTCACCGTAACGAACCGAACTTTCCCAATCAACCCGGAAACTGCCGTCTTCCTGCTCCTCAATGATCAAGCTGACAGGCTCTGCATCGCTGAAAAGAGCCTGGGCATAGCCCAGCCTGTATCCAGGTTCCTCCACGGGCAGAACCCAGCCAATGCCCTGCCATGAGTGACGCTCTTCCGGGCGGGCGCGATAGTAGTTTTCCATCAAGGGGCGCACTCGCTGTGGGTCGCGTGCATAAACCAGCTTCTGCTCTACCCCCGCTGCCTCGAAAAAGCCACGTACGGTGGATTCAATTTTCGACCTCTTTGATTCGATGTCCACGATCGCGGAGGAGACAGGCGGCTGACTGGCTGTGGAAGAATTGCTCGCTGCGGGAGGTGGAGGCTGCGCTGGAGATTGCTGCGCAGGCAAGGCCACTTCCTTTTGAGAAGACAGCAAGGCAGGTTGCTCGCTGCTGTTGCCTGACCAACTTCTGTCAATGTCGTTGTCGAGCACAGATTGAACATAATCGGGATTGACCTTGGCGGACTCCCAAAGCTTCACCATGACCACTCGCACGACGGTGGCGATCATGACCACCAGGGCCATGCATCCCAGGATTGTTGCCGCGGCACTAATCATAGCCTCTCGTCGCCGGGCGCGGCTGCGGCGCGGCGGGTCGTTTTCGGCGATGCTCGGGTTGCTCATGGCAATCACATGTTGATGGAGCCGAAGGCGGGATTTGAACCCGCGACCCTCGCATTACGAATGCGATGCTCTACCACTGAGCTACTCCGGCTTAAACGTGTGGTTGAAAGCGTGCAGTATATAAGGGAGCCGGAGTTCTTGTCATTTGCTTTCTTCGGCCTGTTTAAAAAAGTGGCGACAGATGCTTGTGCGGTGTTGCTAGAGGAGGTCCGGACGGTGGAGCTTTTTCTTGAAAGGCGGAGAATATTGACGGAGATGCAAATATGACTGATTTAACTCGGACTGCGCCCCCGGGAACTCCTTACGGTGAATTTCTGGCTGAACAGGAGGAAATTCAACGATTAAAGTGGCTGGCCAGCGAGCGGGCCAGTCAAGATATTGGCTTTGAGCAAGCTCTCAACGAATGGGCTCGCAATCACCGTGCGGAGTGGCGTGGCATGCGAAATACGATGAAACGTGTTTTGGAGTGATTTTAAGGATCGGTGACATTCTCAACGCAGCTGACGCAGGGAGACGCGGACTGATCGCACAGGGGCGTCTTCCATGGTGTTTGACGATGGAAGGTGTCAAAAAAAGCTAAACTTAAGAGTTGCCAAAGGCGTCCTGTTTTTGTTAATCGTCAGATGTAGCATGAAAAATCGCTTTTTAACTCTCGCCGTCGCCCTCCTGGCAGTCTCCAGCACCGTCTATGGAGACATCCAGTCCCCCCCAGGCCATCACAATACTTGGAGCCGCAAGCTGAGCCGTGGTGTGGGTAACATTCTTTTTGGATGGCTGGAGTACCCGACAACATGGCGTCGGAGCAACCAATCTGACGGGGCCATCGCAGGTGCCTCTGACTTCCTCGTCGAAGGAACCAAGCGCACACTGGTGCGGGCTGTGTATGGCGTTTACGAGACGATCACCTTTCCTGTTCCGAGTTGGAAGATGACTTATCGTGCTCCTTATCATCATAAGGAGGCTTTGGACAGTTGGTGGGGTTACACTCAGTTTGCTCCGGAACTGGGGTATCGCTCGGAAGCGGCCTATTCCAGAACTCAAGGCTGGTAAGATTTTCTGAATTGCTATGGCGGGCGCAGTCTGTGTTCCAGACTGCGCCTTTTTCTTTGCAAAGCGCCAGCTCTGCTGCCAAGAGAACCATCGTCTCATGCCAGAAACCCATCTGATAGACATCCATCACATCGCCAAGTTGGCGCGCCTTCGTCTAACGGAGGAAGAAGCTGGCAGGTACCATGCCCAACTTGAAGGCATCCTGTCTTACATCGACACCCTTTCTCGTTATGACCTGCAGGGAGTGGAGCCGACGGCGCACGCCATGCCGGTTTATGATGTTCTGCGGGCAGATGAACCGCGTTCTGAGTTCGATCAGACTGCCGCTTTGGTCAACGCGCCCAAGCGCCACGCCGATCAGTTTCAAATACCCAAGGTGATCGAGTAACTGCCTCCCGCCGCACTTTTGTCTCATGCTCGCCTCATCTTCCATTGTCGAATTGCGCAAAAGACTTCTGTCCCGTGAGATTTCGCCTCGGGAGGTTGTGCTTGATGTTGCCAGCGCGATCGAAGCCCGCAATCCAGAGGTTGGAGCCTATCTTTCTTGGGATGTCGAAAACGCGCTTGCCGAGGCGGAAGCCGCGGACATCACCAAGCCACTCGGAGGCATTCCATTGGCCATCAAGGACAACATCAATGTCTCCGGGCAGCCCTGCACCTGCGGCTCTCGTATTCTGGCAGAGAACTATCGCGCCCCGTACGATGCCGGAGCCATTCAACGCCTGCGCCAAGGCGGGGGCGTTCCCTTCGGTCGGCTGAACATGGACGAATTTGCCATGGGCTCGAGCACGGAGAACTCGGCGTTCGGTGTCACCCGCAATCCGCGTGACCTGGGACGGGTGCCTGGTGGCTCCAGCGGTGGCAGTGCCGCGGCGGTGGCAGGGGGGCTGGCTATTGCGGCTCTCGGCTCTGACACAGGAGGTTCCATCCGCCAGCCGGCGGCCTTGTGCGGATGTGTGGGCATCAAACCTACCTACGGTCGCGTCTCGCGCTTCGGCCTCGTTGCTTTCGCTTCATCGCTTGATCAAATTGGTCCACTCACGAAAAACGTCGAGGATGCTGCCCTGCTTTTGAATCATCTTTGTGGGCATGACGCCCATGATTCGACCTCGTTGAACGTGGAAGCCCCTGACTTCACAGGCGCCCTCGGCCGAGATATCAAAGGAATGCGTGTTGGTCTGCCGAAGGAATACTTCATCAGTGGCACCCATCCCGGAGTTGCTGGTGCGGTGCAGTCAGCCATCCGTCGTCTCGAATCCCTGGGGGCGATCATCGAGGAAATCAGCCTTCCGCACACCGAACTCGGTGTCGCCACCTACTATGTCTTGGCACCTGCGGAAGCATCAGCCAATCTCGCGCGCTTTGACGGGGTGCGTTACGGCCATCGCAGCGACCATGCCGGTGATTTAATGGAGCACTACATGTGTTCGCGTGCCGAGGGTTTCGGTCCTGAGGTGAAGCGGCGCATCCTTCTCGGCACTTATGTGCTCAGTTCCGGCTACTACGATGCCTACTACATCCGAGCGCAGAAGGCGCGGACGTTGATCCGTGATGACTTCACCGAGGCATTCAAAAAAGTCGATGTCATTGTCTCCCCCACGAGTCCAATGCCTGCACATAAACTGGGTGAACTCAAAGACAACCCTCTAGCGGCTTACCTTGAGGATGTGTTCACCATTCCGGTGAATCTCGCAGGACTGCCCGGCATCAGCGTTCCGTGTGGTCATGTTGAGGTGGACGGTGCATCGCTGCCCGTTGGCCTGCAAGTCATCGGCAAACCGCTTGATGAGGCCGCGATTTTGAGGGTTGCACATGCGGTCGAGCAGTCGCGCTGAGAACATCAGTCAAATGCTCGAATTAATGCGTCACACTGATTGACAAAAAATTTCGTTGGTCTAATTTCGTGGCCCGCTGCTTCCAAGCGGCAGGGAACAGAGAAGTCAACGCACCCGTAGCTCAACGGATTAGAGCATCTGACTACGGATCAGAAGGTTTCAGGTTCGAATCCTGACGGGTGCGCCACTCTATAATCGCGTAAAATCAAGGCCTTTGGCCTCATGCGGTTCGCAGAAGAGTGTGACCCAATTTTTTCACCTGTGCATTTTCTGTGCACTTTCTGGATTCAGTCAGTTGATCCGGGTGATCGTAGTTCTCCGGCACGCCGAGGCTGCAGGAGCAGTCGTGCGGCCCAATGAGCACGGCGAGGATGGCATCGAGGGCCGGGCGTTCCCGGCGACACCCTTCCCAGTCTTCCAACACGGTCTAGGATTGACGCCGTGAGCGACGTTTTTTACCTCGCATGAACGAACCCATCCACGTCATCGGCCACACGAACCCGGACAGCGACTCGATCTGCTCGGCGATCGGCTACGCTTTCCTGCGCAACGCCTTGGGCGACACCGAGGTGCGGCCTGCGAGAGCTGGGGACCGCAACTGGCGAACGTAAGCATGAGGATCAGGATCGCGCCGAAGGCTGGATGCGGCGGGTGAATGGCCTGCGGAAGGGGTCAACCGCGCTTCTTGCGCGGCTGGCCGGAGCGCTCCACAGGACGCTGCGACTGCCGGGAACCCATGACGCGGTGGGTGGTCTCACGGATCTCGCCACGGCTGGCCGTGGTGTGTTTTCCGCGCGCCAAAGGCTTCTCTGTGGTGTGAATAGCCTCGGTGAGCGGCTTCTTCGGTGTTTTGAGAATGGCCGTGACTCCGGTGGTCGCGCCCTTTTTCTTTTTCGCAGTCGAGACGGTGCTGGGTTTGGCTTTCATGATTCAACCATAGGGGGTGCGGCTTGGATTGCTCGCTCTCCATTGCCGTCGTCAGCGCTGCAATTGCGCCCAACTCAGGTTGGGGCATCGGGTTGGCACTGGCTGCTTTCATGGAAGGACAGCGTCAATCTCGGCGCGGCGTCTCCGGTTTTGAGGGAAAGAATTTTTCAATGGTCGCGGCGCTTGGCGGCGGTGTCAGCAGGGAGCCGATGAGCATGAGCAGCGCGGAGCCGAGGCACATTGGCACGACCGGCAGGAAGCCATGCACGAGCACATTGCCCGGACTGCGCAGAAAGAGATTGCCCAACTCGGGGAAAATGGGCACCAGCGGCTGCCCGGGCTTGGGAGCGATGCCGACGCTGCTTTCATGCAAATACCAAGTGCCGAGCATGCTCACGAGGACCCACAGCACGGCGGCCAGGGCACCCCACTTCGTGCTGCGCCTCCAGAACAACGCCGCCAGCATGACCGGCGCGAGCGCGGCGAACCCCGAGAACGCAAAGCGGATCGCCAGTTCGAAGATGCCCGCCTTGTCCTTGAGTTGGAGCGCGATGACATAGGCGATGACGGTGATGGCGATGACAAACAGCCGACCCGTCCACACCTGGACGCGTTCGCCGAAGCGTTCACGGCCGCCGTAATACGCGAAGATATCCTGGGTGAACATGGTGCCCAGCGCGAGGATTTGGGAATCCGTGGCCATCACGCATGCCATGATGGCCGCGCCCAGAGCGCCGGCCAGCCACACATGGGTGTTGGCGGTCAGCAGCCGCAACACCACCTCGTCTGACTCGCCCGGCTGGAGGCCAGGGAATTGATGTGCGCCGATGACGCCCAGCAACACGCTCGGCAGCCACACAGCCATGATGCACAGCGGATAGAAGATCACCGTCTTTTTGAAGGAAGTGACTTTTCGAGCGGTGAGGCACATGATGGCCACATGGGGAAACATGATGCTCGACAGCGGGATCAAGGTGTAGCTCAAGAACTCCTCCATCGGGATGCGTTGCCGGTTCAAAAGACCCGCCGTGGCCGGTTTGGCGGCGAGGCTTTCCATGATTCGATCCAGGCCGCCGAGGTTCTTCGTGATGAGCACGAATGCGAGTGACCCGAAGATGAGGAACATCGAAGTCTGCAGCGCATTCACCCAGGCCGTGCCACGCATGCCGCCGAAGAAAACATACGTCATCACCACCAGCGCCACGACCGCGCCGCCTGCCTCATAGCTGACCCAGTGCTGGGACTCCATCAGCGTTTGCCCGTCGCGGATCACCTCGCGCATCACGGGCTTGCCATCCGGACCGAGCACCGTGGTCAGCGCCTCCAGCGTGTGGCCGCCACCCATCACCCCGATGATGATGTAAGGCACCAACATGGCCGCGGTGAGCGCGAAGATGAAGGTGCCGGTGCCCGAGCACTCCCAGCGCTCACGGAAATACTGCACCTGCGTCATGTAGCCGTGGCGCTTGCCCAGCGCCCACAGCCGAGTGCCGATGAAGAACAGCGAAAGCGGGATCACAAACCCCGAGGCAGAGGCCATGAGTCCATAGACACCGATGCCACGCTGATAGGCCAGTCCGGAACTGCCGAGGATCGCAAAGGCCGTCATGTTCGTCCCGAACAGCGCGAGCAGAAACACCCACGGCCCCAGCGTCCGGCTGGCCAGGAAGAAATCCTCGCCCGTGCTCGTGCCTTTGCGGAAGGCAAACAGGCCGACGTAGAGGATCATCGCCAGATAAAGGGCGACCACGAGTCCCGGGATCATGACCTGCCCTCCCCGTGCTTCTCATGGGCCGCAGGCTCTTTCGCCTCGTATTTCTCCAGGTGCGCAGGCCAGGCGAACCTCACCAGCACCACCATCATCAAGGCCGCCAGGATGGAATAGCCCACATGATAGGCCAGCCCGACCGGAAGAAAACCGAACACCAAAGGCTCGATGCTCTGCCAGTTCCAGAATTCCTGATGCAGCACGTAAACAGCCGTCACCAGCGCGAGCAGCGCCACCGTCCTGGCCGGCCTTCGTGGTGCTGAAGCAGTCGCCGGGCCTTCCTGGCCTGCGGGTGTTGAGGATTGGTCACTGGGATTCATCATGGAAACGGCATGCTGGCCTCAAGGCCCGCCTGAGCGGCAAGTGTTGCGCAAGCAAACGAGCACCCGGCGGCGATGGTCGGATGATTCACACGTTCGGCGTGCCAAAAGCGCGCAGGAACACCTTGCCCACCCATTCACCCACGCGGGAGGTGACAGTGCCTTTCCAGAGCTTCGGTTCGATCTCGCCTGCATCATTGCTGTGCAGCGTGAGCACCTGGCAGTGGGCTCCGCTTTCCACCCCGCGCAGGGTGTGGCGATGCAGCACGCGGTCGATGCCCTTGTATTCATGCTGGACCATGAGGATGAGGTCACAGCCGCTCTCCGCGGCCGTTTTGAGGATTTCCTCCGTGGGAGTGCCCACGACCACCTTCACGTCATGCGTTGCCTGCTTGAGTTCCGTGTCGGCGAGGGCGCGGAGTTGGTGTTCCGCCTCCTGCACCACCTCCTCGCTGGTCTTTTCCAGCACGGGCCTGCTCACTTGGTTGAAGAGGCCGCAATCCACCACATGCAGCAGCCGCACGGAACTGCCCATTTTGGCCGCCATGCCGGCAGCCTGGCGAATCGCGTGCAGGGACGCGGGCGTGAAATCCACCGGCACGAGGATGCTGCGAACATTCCAGGCAGTGTCAGTGGCAGGAGTGGTGGTGGTGTTGGCTTCGGATGTCATATGGTTTTGAAGGGATGAGGTGATCATGAACGGAGTATTCTGTCATTCCGCGTCCGGCTTGATGACGAGGACCGAGCAGGCCAGCCGCCCCAGCAGACGCTCGGCGGTGGAGCCAAGGAAAAGGTAGCGCAGGTTCGTGCGCCCGAGGGCGCCGATGATGATGAGGTCCGCGCCTGCTGCCTGTGCGTGATCCGCGATGCCGTGGCCGGCCTTCGCATCCTCATGCAGCACCTCCTTCGCCTGGATGCCCTGCGCGGCGTCTTTCACCAGTTCGTGGAGCTTCGCGGCCGAGTTGTCTTTCTCCTGGTCATGCGAGGTCTTTTCCATTCCAGCCACATCCAAAAACACATCGCCATAGCCTCCAGCGATCGAGAGCAGGCTGCTGCTGGTGGCCCAGACATGCAGGAAATCCACCGCCGCACCATCGTGCAGCGCCACCTCCCGGGCTGCGGCCACCACGCGCTGTGAATGCGAGGAGAAGTCCACACAGGCCACCACCTTGTGAAACACATCCGGATGGCCGGCACGCACCAGCAGCACATCCACCGGGCACTTGCGTGCCAGTTTGCCCGACACCGAGCCCGCGCCGCTATGCTGCTGCCCGGCTCCGGCCACGCCGGCCACAAGCAGATCGGCCCCGAGTTTCTTCACCTTCTCCAAGATCTCATGCAGCGGCGCTCCGACAACCACTTCCACCTCATGACCTTCCGGAAGCTGCGTTTGGGCGAGCCAACTCCCCAGCGCCTTGCGTCCGCCAGCAAGCGCGTGGGCTGCGGCGGATTCAAACGGCTCTTCACGTTTCCCGGCCAGCACGGCGATCGAGTAGGAGTCCATCACATGCAGCAGATGCAGACGTGCGTTGTAAAGCTTGGCAAGGCGCACGGCGTGCTCGAGCGCGGCGCGTGATCCCGTGGAAAAATCCACGGTGGCAAGGATGGTCTTGGGCGGGTGGTTCATGGTTGGTCAGGTTCTGTGCATGGTTGTAACGTGCGAAAGTCCGGCTTTCCTACCGCTCGGGCTGACTTCGACAAGATGCGCTCGCAGATGCGCAAGAGCGCGCGGCAAGCACGCCGACTCACAGCTTCGGTCCCAGATAACGCAGCATCGCATCGAGAGTGTTCAGCTTGCCGTAATCGGCCTCCGGGATTTCCACGCCGAGCTTGTCGTGCACGGCGATGAGAAAGCTGAGGAAGTCAAAGGAGTCGATGTCGAGCGTCTCGCGGATGTTTTGATCGCCGCGCAAGGCGGCGGGATCGGCTTCCGGCGCGATTTTTCGTAGTCCGTCGAGGAGGATGGCTTTGAGTTCGGCTTCGCTCATGGCTGGTCGGGCGTTTGCAGGTGGCGGTTGAGGGCTTCGAGAAATTGCGCGCCGAGATGGCCGTCGGTGGCGCGGTGGTCGGCGGCGAGCGTGGCCGTCATCACCGGATGCACGCCGAGCATGCCATCCTTGGCCCACGGTTTCTCCAAAACCTTGCCCAGGCCGACAATCGCGACCTGCGGCGGATAAATGACGCCAAACACGCTCTCCACGCCGAGATCGCCGAGGCTGGTGATGGTGATCGTGGCGTCCGTCATTTCCGAACTCCGCAAACGGCCGCTGCGGGCGCGAGGAATGAGATCGCGCAGATCAGCCATCAGTTCATCGCAGGATTTTTTGTCCACATCATGCATCGCCGGCGCGACGAGGCCGCCGCCCTTCATTGAGATGGCAAACCCAAGGTGAATGGCCTCCGAGACGCGATGCTGGCCATCCACCCAGAAACCGTTGAGCTGCGGCACATCACGCAGCGCCTTGGCGATGGCCTTCAAAAGGGGCACCACGGGCAGAAGGCGGTCTTTGATGCCGCGTTTCGCGTTTTCAGCCTGCAACCACGCCAGCGTGGCGCTCATGTCGATGTGCGTTTGCAGGTAGTAATGCGGGATCTCGCGCTTCGACTTCGCCATCGCGGCGGCGATGGCGCGGCGCATCGAATCGCCGGTCTTCGGCGGCGTGGCGGCGCGTTCGACATCGGCGGCCTCAATCGCACCGCCAGGGCCGCTGCCGCGAAGTTGCGTGACATCGACGTGCAGTTCGTCCGCGCGCCTGCGGGCCAGCGGCGAGATGCGCACACGCGTGGTGGAGGTCGGCGCGCTCGTTTTGGCGGCGTTTTCGACATCCTCGCGGTCAATCAGGCCGCCAGGGCCGGTGCCGTGGCCGACGAGCTTGTGCAAATCCACGCCCAGTTCCGCCGCGATCTTCTTCGCCAGCGGCGAGGCGTGAATGTGTGGCGGTTCGGGAGCCGTCGCGCTCGGACAAACGACGGGCGCAGGTGCCGCCGGTGCCGCCGAGGTGGCTTCACCGCCCGAAATCACCGCGAGCAGTGCCCCGACGGGGATTTTCGCGCCGGGTTCGATCACGAGCTTTTCCATGACGCCCGTTTGAAAGCATTCGATGTCGATGATGCCTTTGTCCGTGTCCACCTCGGCGATGATCTGACCGCGCTTCACGGCATCGCCGGGTTGCACGTGCCAGTTCACGAGGATCGCGGACTCCATGTCCGCTCCGAGGCTGGGCATGACGAAATCAGCCATGGGAGCGGACCAGGTTTTGCACGGCAGCGATGATGGTGTCCACCTGCGGCAGCGCCGCCTGCTCCAGGTGTTTCGCATACGGAATCGGCACCTCGGCGGAACACACCCGCTGCACCGGACGGTCGAGCTCGTAAAAAGCCTGCTCCTGGATGCGCGCGCTGATCTCGGCAGAGATGCCGCCGCTGCGCCAGCCTTCATCCACGATGAGCACGCGATGCGTTTTCGCCACGCTGCGCAGGATCGTCGCATCATCGAGCGGCCGCAGCACACGCAGATCGACGACTTCAGCACTCACGCCCTGCTCCGCGAGCTTCGCGGCGGCTTCGAGGGATTTGTGCAAACTCGCGCCATAGGTCAAAAGGGAAACGTCTTTGCCTTCGCGGCGCACTTTCGCGCTCGCAATGTCCACCGGACCCGCATCGGCGGGCAACTCGCCCTCCATGATGTAGAGCGTCTGGTTTTCAAAGATGAGCACCGGATCAGGATCAGCCAGCGCCGAGGCCAGCATGCCGTAGCCGTCTTCGAGCGTCGCGGGCGTCAGCACCTTCAGCCCGGGAATGTGCGCATACCAGCCTTCGAGGCTGTGCGAGTGCTGCGCGGCGAGTTGCTTGCCGCCGCCGGTGGCCATGCGGATGACCAGCGGCACATTGAACTGCCCGCCGGACATGTGCAGCAGCGTGGCGGCCGTATTCATGATCTGATCCAGCGCCAGCAGGCTGAAATTGCAGGTCATGATCTCGACAATCGGCCGCATGCCGCCGAGCGCCGCGCCGATGCCCGCGCCGACAAAGGCCGACTCCGCCAGCGGCGTGTCGCGGATGCGTTCCTCGCCAAACTCGGCCAGCAAACCGCGGCTCACCGCAAAACAGCCGCCGTAGTGCCCCACATCCTCGCCCATCAAAAACACGCGGGGATCGCTCTGCAACGCGCTGCGAATGCCTTCGCGCACTGCATCGCGAAACGTCATCTTTTTGGCCGGTTCGGTCGTGCTCATGCTGGTTTCACCTCCGAGTAAACAAAGCGTGTGAGGTCCTCCACCGGCTCCCAAGTGCCCGCCTCGGCAAAAGCGACCGATTCATCGACTTCCTTCGCCACCTCGGCCTCCACGGCGGTCAAATCAGAATCGTTGAGCACCTTGGCCGTCTTCATCGCATCAAAGAACAGCGTGATCGGATCGCGCTTCTTCCATTCGGTGACTTCATCCTTCGAGCGATACAACTCGGCATCAAACATCGAGTGCGCGCGGAAGCGGTAGGTGCGGCATTCGAGCAGGAAGGGCTGGCCTTCGCGTGTCGTCGCCAGGGCCTTGGCGGCGGCCTCGCGCACAGCGAGCAGGTCCATGCCATCGACCACGGCGTTCGCCACGTTGTAGGCATCGCCTTTTTTGGCGATCTCCGTCTTTGATTCGGTGTAGCGCAGCGCGGTGCCCATCGCGTAAAGGTTGTTCTCGCAGACAAACAGCACCGGCAGCTTCCACAGCGCGGCGAGATTGAGCGATTCGTGAAACTCGCCCTCCGCCACCGCACCTTCGCCAAAGAAACAGGCCGTCACCGCCTTGCGATTCTGCAGCTTGTCCGCCAGCGCCAGCCCGATGGCCAGCGGCAGGCCGCCACCGACGATCGCATTGCCGCCGCAGAAGCGCGTCTTCGCGTCAAAGAGATGCATCGAGCCGCCGCGACCGCGCGCGCAGCCCTCCTGCTTGCCATACATCTCCGCCATGATCGATCCGGCGCTCATGCCGCGCACCAGCGCCTGCCCGTGCTCGCGATACGTCGCCACGATGGCGTCTTCGGGAAGCATTTGGTCAATGATGCCCGTCGCCACCGCCTCCTCGCCGATGTAGAGATGCATGAAGCCGCGAATCTTCTGCGCGCTATACACTTCGACGCATTTCTCCTCAAAACGGCGGATGCGCACCATCTGCCACAGCAGGCGGCGGGCGAGATCGGGGTCTGGCAGCGGGGTGCTCATGTCAGTCGTTCTCCAGGGTGGACAAATCGCCTTCCGGCAGGCCCAGTTCGCGGGCCTTGAGCAGTCGGCGCATGATTTTGCCGCTGCGTGTCTTCGGCAGGCTTTCGACAAAGGCGATCTCCTTCGGTGCCACGGCGGGGCCGAGGCGTTTGCGGGCAAAACCGGTCAATTCCATGCGCAACTCGTCCGTGGCGGCATTTCCGGGCTTGAGCACGACAAAGGCCTTCACCAGCTCGCCGATGAGCGGGTCCGGTTTGCCGATCACACCCGCTTCCGCGACCGCCGGATGCTCCATGAAGGCACTTTCCACCTCAAACGGCCCCACCATGTGCCCGGAGGTCTTGATGATGTCATCCGCGCGACCGACGAACCAGAAGTAGCCATCGGCATCACGCTTCGCCAGATCGCCGCTGAGATACCAGCCATCCACAAAACACTTCGCGTAGCGTGCCTCATCGTGCAGGTAGGCGCGGAACATCGAAGGCCAGCCCGGCTTCAGCGCCAGTTCACCCTCCACATCCGGCTGCGTGACCACTTCGATGCCATGCTCGCCGCGCTTCACGATGGCCGCGTCGATGCCTGGCAGCGGCTTGCCCATGGAACCGGGGCGGATTTCGAGCGCGGCGTAGTTCGCGATCATGATGCCGCCGGTTTCCGACTGCCACCAGTTGTCGTGAATCGGCAAACCGAGCGCCCGCTGGCCCCACACGACCGCCTCGGGGTTCAACGGCTCGCCGACGCTGTGAATGAGGCGCAGGGCGCTCAAGTCATGCTGCGTGCGCGGCTCACCTGGAATGCGCATGAGGCGGCGGATGGCCGTGGGCGCGGTGTAGAACACATTGACCTTCTGCTCCGCGAGAATGCGATACCAGCGCTCGGCGTCGAAGTCCGCCTCATCGACGAGATTCGTCACGCCATGCAAAAACGGCGCGAAGATGCCATACGAGGTGCCCGTGACCCAGCCGGGATCGGCGGTGCACCAAAAGACATCCTCCGCATGCAGGTCGAGCACATACTTGCCCGTCGCATAATGGGTGAGCGCCGCCTGATGCACATGCACGGCGCCTTTGGGCATGCCGGTGGTGCCGCTGGTGAAATGCAGCAGCGCCATGTCCTCCGGACTCGTCGGCGGAATCGCAAACACGTCGCTTGCGGCGCTCATCAGCCTTGGCAGCGAGAGCACCGTGGCATCGACATCGTTCTCCGCATCGGCCAGCAGCACGAACTGTAGCGCGGGCAGCCGCTCGCGCAACGCAGCGACTTTTTTCTCATAAAGCCCCTGCGTCGTCACCAGCACCTTCGCATCGCCACGGCTCAGCCGCTGCCACACCGGCTCCGGTCCGAACTGCGAGAACAGCGGGCAGAACACGCTCACGTTTTTCAGCGTGCCGAGCGCCGCGAAATACAGCTCCGGCACGCGGCCCATGAGGGCAAACACACGCTCGCCCTTCGCCACGCCGAGCGACTTCAGCACGTTCGCAAAGCGAGCCGAGCCGCGCGCCATGTCCGCGTAGGTCAGGTCACGCACGCTGCCGTCCTTGCCCAGCCAGCGCAGAGCCAGATGATCCGCCCGCGCCCCGGCCGCATGCCGGTCCACCGCCTCATGCGCCAGATTCAGCCCGCCGCCCGGCAGTCCTTGCAACTCCGCCCGCACCGCCTCCCACGAGTGTGCGGCGCGTGTTTGATCATAGTCCGCAAGATGCGGTCTGACGCGCATGGCCTGAAGGTTTTTGCGAATGGGATCAAAGGACATGGTTGGCTGGCCTCCTATCTCCCCCATTTAACCCGCCAGAAGCCACCCACGTCTCGCCCGCTCTTGCGTCAGATGGAGCGGATGTTGCGCTTCTTCGCTCAAGCGCCGATCCCAGGCGCCGCGCCCCAACACCCAACAAGGAGGCGGACTTGCCAAGTCCGCCATTCAAGCAAGGGACTTGGCAAGTCCCGCTCCTTGAGCGGTGCCGCCTAGCCAGAGCCGTCGTCGGCGGCGCTGATCATCTCCAGCGTTCGTCGGGCTTCGGCCTCATCGATCACCGCGATGGCGAAGCCGACGTGGACGAGCACGTAGTCGCCGGGGCGGGCCTCCGGCGTGCAGGCGAGCTGGATTTCCTTCACGATGCCTTCAAAAGAAACGCGACCGGTGCGGAACAACGGATCTTCCGTTTCCCTCACTTCGATCAACTCACCTGGAATCGCGAGACACATGTTTTTTCATTGGGTGGAAGCCTCAAGCCGGGCCGCCGCCACGACGGCCTGCCCGGCGGCCAGACCTCCATCGTTCGGCGGCAGCCGAAGCGGCCACACCGGAGTAAAGCCGTCGGCACGAAGCCTCGCAACCGTCGTTTCCAGCAAGAGCTGGTTTTGAAAACAACCACCGCTCAACACGACGGTCTCTTTTTGCGCCGAGCGGGCAACGCGAAGGATGGCACCGGCCATGGTTTCGATGAAACGGGCGGCGATGACGGGAACCGGGATGGTGTTTCGGAGATCGTCGAGCAGCGCATGGATCATGGGAGCCCAATCGAACGATGAAGGGTCATCGAAGTCCATCGAGTAGGGCCTTGCAGGGCCTGGGGCCTTTTCGGCGGCAAACTCTACGTCCATCGCCGCCTGGCCTTCGAACTCGCTGTGCCAGCGGAGGCCCAGCAAAGCGGCCACGGCATCAAACAGACGTCCGGCGCTGGAAGTGAGCGGTGTGTTCAGGCGGCGCTCGATCTGCGTGCGGGCGATGGCCAGTTCCTCGCCCGTGAAGGCCGCGGCGAGCGGGGTGTCCTCGATGGCAATGCCCGCCCCATGCAGCAAACCGAGCGCGGCATAGCGCGGCTGGCGGATGGCCCTTTCCCCGCCGGGCAGTGGGAAGGCACGCAGGTGCGCGATGCGTCGGAAATCGCGCCGCGTGGCCAGCAGGAACTCGCCACCCCAGATCGTCCCATTCGCGCCATAGCCGGTGCCGTCCCAGGCGACACCCAGCACCTCCTCATGAAGATCGTGCTCGGCAAGACAGGCGGCGATGTGCGCGTGGTGGTGCTGCACCGGCAAGACAGGCGCTCCCAGTTCCGCCGCCAGCCGCGTGCTGTGATGGTCTGGATGCGCATCGCAGGCGATCGCCTCCGGCTTCAGGCCGAAGAGCGCGGGAAAATCGCGGCATTGATCGCGAAAGGACTGCTGCCCGGCCTCAGTCTCCAGATCGCCGAGGTGTTGCCCGCAGCGCAGGCCAAACGGTCCGCTGACGGCGAGCGCGGTTTTTTGATCCCCGCCAACGGCCAGCACCGGCGCAAAGCGGCCAGGCAGCGTGAGCGGCGCGTAACCGCGTGCGCAACGCAGCACCAGCTCGCGACCCAGCGTCACGCGGACCACGGAATCATCGACGGGACGCGCGATGGGGCGGTCATGGACGAGAAAACCATCCGCGATGCCGCGCAGACGTTCAAAGGCCTCGTCATTGTCCGTGCACAGCGGCTCGCCGGAGACATTGCCGCTGGTGGCGATGACCGGAAAGCCCAGCCGCCGCATCAGGAGATGATGCAGCGGTGAGGAGGGCAGCATGACCCCGAGCATGGGATTCCCAGAGGCGATGATGTCCGGCAAGGCATCGCTTCGACGCCGCAGAAGAACGATCGGCGCCTGCGGCGAGACCAACAGGTCCTCTTCCAGCGCCGACAGCTCGACATGCGCGCGCACCGCCTCGATGCCGGGCATCATCAAAGCGAGAGGCTTGGCGGGGCGATGTTTGCGCGTGCGCAATCGTCCCACCGCCTCGGCCGCACGGGCATCGACGATGAGCTGGAAACCGCCGACACCTTTCACGGCGATGGTTTGTCCTGACTCAATGGCACGCGCCGCCGCTTCGAGCGCCTCCGCGCGGGTGGCGAGCACGCGGCCCTCGGCATCGGCCAAGGCCAGTTGCGGACCACACTGCGGGCAGGCATTGGCCTGGGCGTGAAAACGTCGGTCGCCGGGCGAGGCATATTCCTCGCGACACCGCGCACACATCGGAAAGCCGCGCATCGTGGTGCGTTCGCGGTCATAGGGCATGGCCCGCACAATGCTGAAGCGAGGACCGCACTGCGTGCAGTTGGTGAAGGGGTAGGCGTGGCGAGGGTTCGTGGGATCGAACAGCTCGCTGAGGCAGTCGGCACAGGGCGCGAGATCGGGCATGATCTCGGCGGTGGCGGCGCTGTCCTCATCGCTGGACTCGAGAATGCGGAACGCATCGCCTCCTTGCGGGGCCATGTCCGTGACCGCGATGTCCCGCACCTCGGCATGAGGCGGTGCCTCCGAGCGCACCCGGCGCAAAAACTCGGCGCAAGCCTCCGCCTCGCCCTCGATTTCAATTTCCAGTCGCGAGCTGCTGTTGAAGGCATGCCCCACCAGCCGCAACTCCGCCGCCAGACGATGCACCAGCGGCCGGAAACCGACGCCCTGCACGCGGCCGATGATGTGGAGCTGATGCCGTTCGCGCCCGGCCATTCACGCTCCCTCCACCTCCACTTCGATATTCTTGAGCAGCACCTGCTGCGCGTTGGCATCGTCCATGTCCTCGGATAGCTCAATATCCAGCCACGCGCCCTCGGCCAGCGTGCCGCGCGAGAACTGCTCAAAGTAATCGGCAAACCGGTCCTTCGACAAATGGCTCAGCGCCCCCAGCCAAACCTCCACGGCCACCGCGCGCCTCCCGCCATTCGCCTTCACCACCGAGTCAATCTTGGCAAGCAGGTTGTTGATCAAAGACAGTTCATGCATGGGGTTTCACCTCGGCTTCGATTTGGTTGACCGTTTCCATGACACCGCGCTCCACTTCCGGGCTCAGGGGCGCGCCGTGCTCGAAGGTTTGCCCTTCAATGGCAAAGACGATCACCTTGGGCGGCAGGGTGCCGAGGGAGCGGGAGAGTTCCACGGCTTCGGCGAGGCCGAAGGCGTGGGTGGAGCAGTGCAGGAAGGCGGCGGGCAGCGGTTGGGTGGAGGCGTCGAGGCGGGTGATGGTGCCGGGGGGCGCGCCGGATTGCGCGGCATCGGCCAGCAGCACGGCATCCACACCCTGCCACAGTTCCATGAGCGAGGCGGTTTCGCCGCTGGATTCATGCATGTTCTCCCACCCGCGCTCGCGCAAGCGACGGGCGACGTGCAGGCCGGCGGCGTCATCGCCGCGCAGGGCGTTGCCGACGCCGATCACCACCCACCGGCTCATGCGCCGGCCTCCTCGCGATGGATTTTGAGGAAGTGAGTGGCGCAGGAGATGCAGGGGTCGTAGTTGCGGATCGCCTGCTCGCACTGCCACTGGAGTTTTTCGTCGTCGAGATGCAGGTAACCGGGCACGAGGCGGCGCAGATCGTCCTCGATAGTCTTTTGGTTCTGCGAGGTCGGCGGCACGATCTTGGCCTCCAGGATGTCGCCCTGATCATCCATGCGATAACGATGGTAGAGCAGTCCGCGCGGTGCCTCGGTGCAGCCAAAGCCGGTGCCGCCGCTGGCATTCACCTCGATGGCGGGAGCGTCCGGCGGCTCGTAGTGCTCCAGCACCCGCAGCGCCTCCTCGCAGGCGTAGAGCAGCTCCACACTGCGGATGATGATGCCGCGGAAGGGATTCCGGCAACCGGGATCCAGCCCGACCTCGCGGGCGAGCGCCTGGCAGCGCGGGGTGAGCTTGTCAAAGTTCAGCGCAAAGCGCGCCATCGGCCCGACGAAGTAGGCGCCGTGGCCTTTGCGCACGGATTGCAGCGCGTTGGTGTGCGGCTCGTGGATTTCCTCGAAATGCGCCTCGTAATCGGCGATGGCGATGTCGAGTCCGCGATTCGACACGATGCGGCCCTCATTCATCGGATACTCGTCGGGATGGCAGAGGCTGACGAGTTCATAGTCCTGCTCGAAGTCGGGAAAAGGCAGCTTCGCGGTCCAGCGGATGGTTTTCTCGGCGGCATCGGCGGCCCACTTGAGGTCCTCCGCCAGCTTCGTGAAGTCGCGAGGCAGCGGTGCCTTGTAAAAGCCGCCGACTTTCACGTTCACGGGATGCACCTCGCGGCCGCCGAGCACGTTGCCGATGTCGTTGCCGACTTTTTTGAGCTTCAAGCCCATCTCGACGACCTCGCGGTGATCCTTGGCCATCTCGATGGCACTGGCGTAGCCGAGGAAATCGGGCGCGTGCAGCATGAAAACGTGCAGGCCGTGGCTCTCGATCCATTCGCCGCAGTAGAGCAGACGGCGCAGCTCGCGCAGCTGGCCGGTCACGCGCACGCCGGCGGCGTCCTCCATGGCGTGGCAGGAGCTCATCTGATAGGCGACCGGGCAGATGCCGCAGATGCGCGCGGTGATGTCCGGCGCCTCGCGAAAGGGCCGGCCGCGCATGAAGGCCTCGAAAAAACGCGGCGGCTCGAAGATTTTGAGCTTCACATCCTCCACACGGCCGTCTTTGACGCGCAGATGCATGGCGCCCTCGCCCTCCACGCGGGCGAGGTAGTCCACCTTGATGGTGCGGGTGTTTCTAGGCGGTGGCGTCGGGTTGTTGCTCATGTTTGTCACTCTCCTCGCGGAAGGGGCTGGCGTAGCCATTGAAGGATCGGTAGGCGCGCAGGATGTCGCGGTCGGGCACGCCCATGGCGCTCCATTGCGCGGATAGCGCGGCGGTGTTTGGCGTCTCCATCGGCCCGAAGCAGCCGAAACAGCCGCGGTTGTAGGCCGGGCAAAGGGCACCGCAGCCGGCCTGCGTCACCGGGCCGAGGCAGGGCGTGCCGTGCGCAACCATGACGCAGGGATTGCCGCGCAGCTTGCACTCCACGCAGACGCTGTGCGCGGAGACGAGCGGTTTCCGCCGGTGGAGAAAGGCGAGCACGACCTCGAGAAGCTGGTGTTTGTTCACCGGGCAGCCGCGCAGTTCAAAGTCCACCGGCACATGATGCGCGATGGGCGTGGAGGTGGCCAGCGTCTGCAGATACTCCGGTTTGGCATACACCACGGAGGCCATCTCGCCCACATCCTGCCAGTTGCGCAGCGCCTGGATGCCGCCGGCGGTGGCGCAGGCACCGATGGTGACGAGGTATTTCGACTGCGCCCGCACCTCGCGGATGCGCTCGGCATCGTGTGGCGTGGTGATGGAGCCTTCGACGAGCGAGAGATCATACGGCCCGTCCACCACGCGGCGGGTGGCCTCGGCGAAGTTCGCGATCTCGATGGCATCCGCCACGGCGAGCAACTCGTCCTCGCAATCCAGCAGGCTGAGCTGGCAGCCATCGCACGAGGCGAACTTCCAGACGGCGAGCTTCTTTTTGGGTTCGGCGGCGGACATGGTGAGCGGTGGTTAGACTTCTCGTTGGGCCATCCAGAAGGCCATGCGGTCGTAACGGAAAACGGGTCCGTGTTTGCATAAAAACTCGGGGCCGAGCTGGCAGTGGCCGCAGAGGGCGATCGCGCACTTCATGTTGCGCTCCAGCGTGACGAAGATGCGCTCGTCCGGCAGGCCGGCCTTGGCCAGTTCCACGGCGGTGAACCGCATCATGATCTCCGGCCCGCAGACCATGGCGGCGGCGTTGGCTGCATCGAACCGCGCGCGCGGGATGAGCGTGGTCACCACGCCGACGTGATGATGCCAGTCGAGGCCCGCGCGATCCACCGTGAGCTGGACCTCGGTGTCTGGCGCCTCCATCCACGCGTGCAACTCATCGTGAAAAATGACATCCTCCGCGCTGCGCGCTCCGGCGAGGATCACAATACGTCCGTAGTCGGCGCGATGCGCCAGCGCATGAAGTATCGCGGGGCGCAGCGGTGCGAGACCGATGCCGCCGGAGACAAAAATCAAATCGCGCCCGCGCACCTCGTGCATGGGCCATGCGCTGCCGAAGGGACCGCGCAGACCGACGACATCGCCCGCCGTGAGACGATCCAGCGCGCTGGTCACTGTGCCCACACGGCGGATCGTGTGAATCAGAACATCCTTTTTCTCCGGCGAGCCGCTGATGGAAATCGCGCTCTCGCCCGTGCCGAAGGCATAGAGCATGTTGAACTGCCCGGGAGCGAACGGCCGCATCACACCGCCATCGGCGGGCCGCAGTGCGATGGTAAAAGTATCCGCTGTCTCCTCACTGCGCGATACGACGACATACGGCTCGGGCAGCATCGTGCCGGCCTGCGGCGGCGCTGGATCCGGGGCATGGAGGACGGGGCTCATGTTGCTGTTTTGGCGGCAGGGCCGCTATAAAGATCAAGCAATTGCAAACGCGTGGCCTCCAGGCGGTCCGCCATCAGCGTGGAGAAGCGTTTCATCATTTGGTAGCCAAAACGCGGATCGGTCTCGCACTTGTTGCGCAGGCAGCGGCCATCAATGGAGAACGCGCGCACCTCGGACACAGCGCGCAGATCGAAGTGCCACTGATACGGCGGCACGAGCCACGACCAGCCGACGACATCGCCCTCGTCGGCGGTTTGCAACCGCAGCGTGCCTCCCTGGGGCGCGGGCATTTCCATCGCCAGCCGCCCCTCGCGAATGAGGAAAAACTCGTCGGCGGGCTCGCCTTGTTTCGCCGCGACCTCGCCGGGCAGGAAGCGGACATTTTTGGCGCAGCCGGTGATGAGATGAATCGCGTCGTCATCCATCCCGGCGAAGAGTGGATGCTTGCGCAGCAGAGGTTCGAGGTTCGTCGTCATAACGCGGAGGGTTTGGTTTGAAGCTCGTCATCGCGAAAGGCGGCCACCTCCCGCGTGAGGTCGATGCCCACGGGGCACCACGTGATGCAGCGGCCGCAGCCCACGCAGCCGGAGGAGTGAAACTGGTCGTGCCAGGTGGAGAGCTTGTGCGTGAGCCACTGGCGGTAGCGCGACTTGGCCGACTGACGCGCGCCGCCGCCGTGCATCCAGGTGAAATCCATCGTGAAGCACGAATCCCAGCGCCGCCAGCGCTCGGCGTGGTCGCCGGTGAGATCGGTGACATCCTCCACCGTGGTACAAAAGCACGTCGGGCAGACCATGGTGCAGTTCGCGCAGGTGAGGCAACGGGTGGCCACATCATCCCAGCGCGGATGCTCAAGATTTGCCAGCAGCAGCTCACGCACGCCCTCGGATTTCATGCGGCGGCCCATCGTGCTTGCCGCGTGATCCACGCGCTGTTTCGCGGCGGACACTTCGTTTTCAGCGGCAGGCGTCACGGGTAGTTCGGCGAGCACTTCGCGGCCTTCCTCACTGCCTGCGGTGACGATGAAATAATGTCGCTCGCCTTCGATGACCTCGGTGAGCGCGAGATCGTGCGGTGTGCGGTCCGTCACCTCCGGCCCGGTGCCCATCGAGACGCAAAAACAGGTACCGCCCGCCTGCCCGCAGCTCACGCCGATGGAAAACACCCGCTTGCGCCGCCGCTCGTAGTGCGAGTCCACCGTGCCGCTGCCGAGGAAGACCTTGTCCTGAATGGTCATCGCATGCAGCTCGCAGGACTTCATGCCAAGAAAGGCGAGGCGCTCGGGCTCGGCCTCGTCGCCATCCACAAAGCTCACGCCGCCACTGCCATCGCGCTCCGCTTTGACGATGCGAAGCCGCGAAGGATGCAGGTATTTTTTCCACGACTGCGGGCCGACCACGTAACCGAAGAGCGCGGCATCGTTCCGCCGCTTCAAGCGGTAGCGTCCGCCGTCCTGCTCGTCCGTCCAGCCCACCGGCAGATCCGCCGCGCGGCGCACCTCGTCGTAAATGATCGTCCCGTCCCGCACCGTCGGCCCCACCACCTTGTAACCACGCCGCTCAAGCGCCTGGAACAACAGGTCAAAGTGCTCGCGTGGCAGCAGGACTGGAGGTTCGGTGGTCATGGCATCAACAAATGCGCGGGAGTTGTTCGCCGTGCAGCATTTCCACCACACGACGGGTTCCGATGATGGACTCAAGCACCACGGCACCCTTTTTGCCTGCTGAAATACCGCCAATGATGACCGCATTTTGCGATACGGGAAACCGCCGCAGCACCTCGAGTGCCGCATCCGCGTGGGCGGCGGGCAGCAGCACGATCATGCGGCCTTCGTTCGCCACATGCAGCGGATCGAGGCCCAGCATCTCGCAGGCGCCACGCACCTGCGGCTCCACGGGGATGGCGGACTCGCGGATGCGCGCGGAAAGGCCGGAGTCGCGCATGAGTTCCTTCAAGGCGGAGGCGAGTCCGCCGCGAGTGAGGTCGCGCAGGCAATGAATGGGCAGTCCGGCTTCCAACAAGGCCAGCACCGGCTCGTGCAGCGGCGCGGAGTCGCTTTGGATCGTCGTTTCGAACGCCAGTCCTTCGCGCGCCGCCATCACCGCGATGCCATGACGTCCGATGTCGCCGCTGAGCAGAATGGCGTCGCCCTCGTGAAGGCTCGCGGGACCGATGTTCAGCGTGTGCTCGATGACGCCGATGGCGGTGGTGTTGATGAAAAGGCCATCGCCCTTGCCGCGATCCACGACTTTGGTGTCGCCGGTGATGACGCGGACGCCCGCCGCGTCTGCCGCACGACGCAGCGACTCCAACACGCGCCGCAACTCCTCCAGCGGCAGCCCTTCCTCCAGGATCAAACCGACACTCAGGTGCAGCGGACGCGCCCCGCACATCGCGAGATCATTCACCGCGCCATGCACCGCGAGCGAGCCGATGTCACCACCGGGAAAAAAGCGCGGCCGCACCACATATGAGTCCGTGGTGAAGGCCAATCGTGCCGTTCCGACCTCAAACACCGCGCCATCGTGATGCCCGCCTGCGGAGTCGCCGAGCGCGGGAAAAATGACCTGCTCCAGCAGGCGATGCATCATCACGCCGCCGCTGCCATGGCCGAGTTGCACGGTAGCTCCTTCCCCCAGCGGCACAGAACAGACGATCATGCCATCACCTCCATTTCCGTCCGGCGATACCGATAGTAGGCCGCGCAGGCACCTTCGTCGGAGACCATGGTGGCTCCGAGCGGATGCTCCGGCGTGCAACGTGTGCCAAAGTGCGGGCATTGATCGGGTTTTTGGCGGCCTTGCAGGATCAAGCCGCTGATGCAGCCCGAGTCGGCCTCCGGCTTGTCGCTTTGCTCCAAATCAAAACGCCGCGCGGCATCGAAGTCGGCATACGCTTCCGACAAACCGAGCCCGCTCTGCGCGATGCCGCCGATGCCACGCCACTCGCGTGGGATGATGCGGAAGACCTCGCGGATGAGCTGTCGAGCGGGTGTGTTGCCCTCGCGCCGCACCCAGCGCGCATACGGATTTTCCACCTCGGCGCGACCCCCCTCAAGCTGACGGACGCATTGCAGCACGCCTTGCAGAATGTCCACCGGCTCGAAGCCCGTGACGACGATCGGCACGTGGTAGTGTGCCGCGATGGGCAGATACTCCTCCCAGCCCATGATGGCGCACACATGACCGGCGGCCAGGAAACCCTGCACGCGATTGTCCGGAGCGGAAAGCACCGCCTCCATCGCGGGCGGCACCAAAACGTGCGAGCAGAGGATGGAGAAGTTTTTCACGCCGCGAACCTTCGCCTGATGCACCGCCATGGCGTTGGCGGGCGCGGTCGTCTCAAAGCCGACGGCGAAAAACACCACCTCGCGCGCGGGATTAGCGATGGCGAGTTGCAGCGCGTCCATCGGCGAATAGACCACGCGCACATCCGCACCCTCCGACTTGGCGCGGAACAGGTCGTCCCGCGTCCCCGGCACCCGCAGCATGTCGCCGAAGGAGGTCAGGATCACCTCCGGTCGGCGCGCGATGGCGATGGCGGCGTCAATGAGATGCGCCGGCGTCACGCAGACCGGACAGCCCGGCCCATGCACCAGCGTGATTTTGTCCGGCAGCAGCGAATCGAGCCCGAAACGCACAATCGCATGCGTCTGCCCGCCGCAGACCTCCATGATCGTCCACGGCCGCGTGACCACGCGCGCGATGGCGTCCGCGAGACGCCGCACGGAACTGCTGTCGCGATAGTCATCGAGATGCTTCATGGAATCGGTGCCTTCACCTGCGGCGGCAGTTTGAGGGGTTGAAACACGACGCTCACCTGCTCGTGCGGCCAGTCCTCAGCATCGAGCAGTTCCTGGACGATCGGATGCACGGTGACCCGGATGAAGCCGTCCACGATTTGCACCGGAAAATGCAGGTTGCCGATCTTCCAGCCCACCAACGCCGCCTGCGCGGCCGTTGGCGTGGCGATCTGAAACACCGGCTCCTCTTGTTGCTCGATCACATAATCGAAAGACTCGGTCTGGTGAATGACGCAGCCACTTTTCAGCCGCGATTCCAGGTTGAACTCAAACGCCGTGCCATCCTCGGCCACACCCTGCCAGCGACGCTTCAAAAACAAATGCCGCTCGATGAGCAACCGCACCCGCTCGCCCTCGGGTCGCGACGATTGCTCCACCAGCGCATGTTTGACGAGGATCATGACAGAGCCACACGCGCCAAGGTCAGCAACACACCGATGAACGCCACCGTGGCCCCGGCACAGCGAACCACCACCGCGCGCGGCGAAGCCAGCTTGCGCATCATCATGATCACCAGCGCCACCCCGGCCAGCGTGCCCGCGACCAGCCCTAGACCCGCCGGAAGCCCGCGCAGGTCACCGGCATGCACCCCGCCATGCAAAAACCCGGTCAGCCCGACCGCGATCCAGACCCACGCCCCGGCGACCGGCGGCCCTCGCCACAAGCATCCACCCACGGCGACCAAGGTCAGCGCCACCAACCACTCCGGCCCGACGAGGCCCGAAACAAAACCGGCCGCCACACCCGCGACAAAGACCGCCCCAAGCCCGCGCCTTCCACCAGCAGCCAAGGCCCCCACCACCAGCATCGCCAGCAGATGGTCCAGCCCTGTGAATGGATGCGCAGCCGCGACGAAAAAAGCCTCCTCATCAAACTCATCCACCTCCTCCGGCGGATGATAGTGCCCCGGATGAGCCCAAGTCTGCCCGGAGGAAATCACCACGCACAGAATCGCCAGGAGAAGGATCAGAGTCGGTGAGTTCCGCATGAGACCAGATGCCGGCGTTCGCCCCGCGTTGATCGCAACACGCATTCCTGACTCATTAGCGGTAGGCTGGGTGGCGGTTTTCAAAGCGATCTGCGGCGGATAGTTGGAGATTCTAACGAAGGGGGCGGATGTGGGCGGTGAGCTTACCTCGCGGCTTCGATTTCCCGTGCCAGTCGCAGCAAGGCCTGGTTCATGGCGATGACGCGATCCTTGGCGCTCGAAGTCTGGGAGGCCATCGGGACGGCGATGCGGAAGAAGCGGCCGCCGACCTCGCTGCCGGTCACGGGCTGCAGTTTCCAGGTGCCTTGCAGCAGCATCGTGCTGCTGGTATCCGGCTCGAACTGGGTGACGCGCAGCTCCAGCAAGTGCGTGTACTCCAGCGTGGTGAAGCGCTCGACCGGCTGGATGTTCGTCGAGCCGGTGAGGCGGCTGAGATTGCCCGCCACCACCCGTGAGATGGCGACGTCGAAGGGCTCGGCCCACAGATCGAGATCGCTGGTCACCAGCACGCCGTCACGGCGGGTGACGAGGTACTCGCAGTCGAGATAATCGGGCAGCGCGGCGCGACTGACGGCGATGGCAGGCGTGGCGGCCGTGAGACGCCGGTCCGGCACCACCGCCTCGAGCAGATGATGCACCGCCCTGTCTTTGACAGGGAGGAGAAGGCCGCAACTGCTGAGCAACAGCGCGGCGAGCAGGGCCGCGGCTTTCATGGTCGCTTCTCCTTGCCGCTGAGAATGGCGTTGGGGTTGCGCTTGAGGTCGTTGGCCAGCTCTTTGACGGCACGGGCGGCATGCTCCGCCTCCTCCAGCACCTGCTGCAGCCGCATGAGCACCGGCGCGCGCGGGTTGGCGACCTTGGAAATGTCCGCGGAGGCGGTTTCGAGCTGGGTGAAGGCCGTGGTGGCCTTTTGCACGGCCGTTTCCAGATCGGCGAGCACCGGATCGATGCCCTTGCTGGCCTTGGAGGCGAAGGCATTCAGATTCGCGAGCGCAGTGTCGAGGTTGTCGATGGCCTTGCCCAGTTTTTCATCGGCAGTGAGCTTCTTCACATCGGCGGTGATGGTCGCGAGGTTGTCATTGATCTCCTTCATGCGCATGGCCTCGATCTGCGTCTTCGCGCTGGCCAGCGTGCCGCGCAGATCGGTGATCAAACCGGTGAGGTCGATGCTGTTGATCTTTTTCAAGCCGTCGCTGATGCTTTGCATGAGCGCGTCGAGCTCCGTGCCGACGGTGGGCACGACGGGATAGGGCGATTTGACCGGAGGCTCGAAGACAAGGCCCGGCTCGTCAGGCGCGATGTCGAACTCGATGTCCATCTGGCCGGTGACGAAGCTGATCTGCTTCATGCGCGCCCGCAGCCCGCTGGCGACGGCGGCCTGCACGCCGGCCTCCGTGGTGAAGTCGATGCCGCCGCCCTTGGTGGCTCCAGCGGCGGCGAGTTGCCGCGAGGAGATCTCGACGACGATGGGGATGATTTTGCGGTTCTCCTTTGGATCGACGAGCACGCTGATCGAACTGACGCGGCCGATGCGCACGCCGCCGAAGCGCACCTCCGAGCCGACGAGCAGGCCGTCGGCGCTCTTGTCGAAGTAGAGCATGATGTGCGCGGTCTTTTCAAAGAACTTGCCCGCGCCCAGCAGCACCAGCGCCGTCCCGGCAAGCAGCAGGCCGCCAAGCGTGAACAGACCAATGAGTGTGGGGCTGGCTTTCTTGCTCATGAGGGTGGGTTGGGTGACAGGCCGCGGTTCAGGAAGAGGCGCACCGCTGGATTGTCCGAATGGTCTCGCAGATGCTTGGGATGGCCGAGGGCACCCTGCATGTGCGTGGCAGGATCAAGGAACAGGGCCGTGTCCGCAATGCCAAAGATGCTGGCGAGCTCGTGCGTGACGATGACGATGGTGCAGCCCTGCGTGTCCCGCAGGCGCAGGATGAGGTCGTCGAGCCGCTTCGAGCTGAGCGGGTCGAGCCCGCCGCTGGGCTCGTCGAGAAAAAGGATGTCGGGATCGAGCGCCATGGCGCGGGCGATGCCGGCGCGCTTTTTCATGCCGCCGCTCAACTGCGCTGGATAGTAGTCCTCGTAACCGGCGAGGCCGACGAGCGCGAGCTTGTAAGCGACGAGGTCGCGCACGGTCTTCGGCGGCAGTTTCCCGGCCTCCTCGATGAGCATGGCGATGTTTTCACCCAGCGTGAGCGACGACCACAGCGCGCCCCATTGATACATGACCCCAAAGCGATGGATGAAGCGCGCCCGCTCCTCGTGACCTGCCGCGGTGAAATCCTGACCGTCGTAAAGGATGCGCCCCTCCGCGGGCTCCATGAGACCGACGAGGTGCCGCAGCAGCGTACTTTTCCCACAACCGCTGCCGCCCATGATGACAAAGATCTCCCCGTCCTTCACCTCGAACTCGAGGCCGCGCATGATCACCGTGGGCCCGTAGGCCATGGTGAGGTCGTGAACGCTGATCTTGGCGGGCATGGTCAGATGTTGAGGATGGTAAAAACAGCCGCGAAGACGGAATCGAGCACCACTACCCAGGTGATCGCGGCGACAATGGCATGCGTGGTGGCCTCGCCGACGGCCGCGGAGGATCTGCCCGCGCGCATGCCCTGCATGCAGCCGCTGATGGCGATCGCCGCGCCGAAGAAGACGCTCTTGATGATGCCGAGGGAGGAATTGGTGATGTTGATGGAAAGCAGGGTCTCGTTCCAGAAAAGCACCGCCGGAATGCCCACCATGGAACCGACCAGCATGCCACCGAGGATGCCGACGACGTTCGAATAGACCGTGAGCAGCGGCATCATGATCACCAGGGCCAGCAGTCGTGGCAGCACGAGGTAGTCAAAAGGATCAAAGCCGGAGGTGCGCAGCGCGTCGATCTCCTCGTTCGTGTTCATGCTGCCGATGTGCGCGGCAAAGGCGGCGCCGGTGCGGCCGCTCATGATGATCGCGGTCATCACGACGCCCATCTCACGCACCATCGCAATCGCCACGAGGTCAGCCACCAGCAGATTCGCGCCGAAATTCGTGAGCTGCGCATTGCCCACAAAGGCCAAGATCATGCCGATGAGGAAACTGATCAAGGTCACGATGGGCAGCGCCTCGATGCCGCATTCCTGTACGCTGAGCCAAAGATCGGGCGTGCGAAATCGCGCCCGTCCCGACAGAAACCGCCCAACAGAAAAGGAGCAGTGACCGACGAACTCGATGACATCCAGCGTGCTCTGCCACACCCGCATCGACAGCCTTCCCAGCTTGACCATGAAAGACCGAGATCCATCGCCCTGGGCCACGATCTCCTCCGGCACCGCCAAGGCCAGCTCCAGCAGGCCGCGCAGGTTGGCTGGCAAGCCTTCCAATGAAAAAGCACCGCCATCGGGCCGTGGATGCGCACGCAGTTGCGCCAGCAAGAACGCGGGCAAGGTGGAGTCGAAAGCTCCGAGATCACTCGCCTCGTAACGGTCCACCGGCTGTTCGGGTGCCGTGCCGGTCATCTCCACCTCCGGACCACCGCGACGCCAGTCCCCGGCCAGCTCGAGGATCGTCGCCCCACGATCAAGACGCCAGCAGGCGCGGGGCGGTCGGCTTTGGTTGGCGATCGTCATGCAAAAGCCACCTTGCAGCATCACGCGGAAAAGGAAAGCGGCGTCAGGTTGACGGCAAAGAATGGCATTGAAACCCCAATGAAGAGTTTGCGGAGCGACGTTCTATTGCCGCATGCCCGCCAGCTTCAAAGACTACTATGCCACCCTCGGCGTCGCTCGTGACGCGAGCGCGGATGACATCAAGAAGGCCTTTCGCAAACTCGCCCGCCAATACCATCCTGACACCGCGAAGGACAAGAAGGTCGCGGAGGAGAAGTTCAAGGAGATCAACGAGGCCAACGAGGTGCTCAGCGACCCGGAGAACCGCAAGAAATACGATCTTCTCGGCGCACGCTGGAATGAACCGGGCGGTCACGAGCCACCGCCGGGCTGGCAACACGCGGCGGGGCCGGAGGGCGCGTATTCGCAGGAGTTTCACTTCGGCGGCACCGGGTTCAGCGACTTCTTCGAGCAGTATTTCAGCGGTGGCAGCCGCTACGGCTTCCCGCAGGACTTTGAGGCCGGTCGCCAGCCCCAGTCGGGTGCGAAAGGCCGTGCGCGTCGCGGTCATGATGTCGAGGGCGACATTCTCGTGACACTGGAAGAGGCCATGCACGGCACGCTGCGGCCGATCTCGCTGCAAACGGTCAACCGCCAGACCGGCGCGGTCGAAACGCATGAGTTTCAGGTGCGCATCCCGCCCGGCGCCACGGATGGACGCCGCATCCGCGTGCCCGGCCAGGGCGAACCCGGACGCAACGGCGGCGAGACGGGCGATTTGTATCTCCGCGTGCGCCACGCCGCGCATCCGGACTTCACCACGCGTGAGACGGAGGTGTATCACGAGCTCGACACGGCTCCGTGGGAGGCCGTGCTCGGAGCGGAGGTCATCGTGCCCACGCTCGACGGCTCCATCAAGCTGCGCATCCCCGCCGGCTCCAGCAACGGTCAGCAGCTCCGCGTGCGCGGCAAAGGTCTGCCGAAGAGCAAAAGCGGCGAACGCGGTGATTTCTTCGTCACCCTGAACCTCGTGCTGCCGGAAAACCTCAGCGCCGCTGAGCGCGAACTCTGGGAGAAACTCCGCGCCACCTCCACCTTCAACCCCCGCGCCTGAGCCATGAATGCCCCCTACACGCTCGAACTGCTTGCGCAGATCACCGGCATCGAGACGACCACGCTCGTGCAGTATCAGGAGCACGGCATCATCCGGCCGCAGTTCGATGACGAAACCGTGCGTTGCCTGCGCCGCATCGAGCACCTCCGCGAATCCTGCGAGATGAATCTCGAAGGCCTGCGACTGCTTTCCAAGCTGCTGGATGAGGTGGACAGCCTGCGGCAGGAACTGCGCGGCCATCGCTGATTCAGCCAGCCTGGGCCATGCCTGCCACGATACCTCAACGTGATCTCACAAACGTGTCCGGCTCCGTCCAGTTCCAATATCGCGGTTCGAGCAGCCTGGCATAGTTGGCAGGATCGGAATCGAGTTCGGTGTGCTGGTGGTCGTCCTTGTCACCCTTGACGAGTTTGCCCTTCAACTCGCCGGACTTCACGCCCCGGGCCATTTCCTGGTGGTTGGGCCCCCAAAGCACGAAAACATGGTCCTTCGGACGCGTGATGAGATGCAGCGGCCCCCGTTTGGCGGAGGCCTTGTCCGTGTAGGTGAGGAAACACAACCGGTCATCCGGCCCGCCAGCGCTGTGGATGCGCACTTCCAGCGGCTTGTCCTCCTTGCCGGTTCCCCGTGCCTCAAAAATGCCCTTTGCCGCGTCGATGATCGTGAACACAAAGCCCTCGTCGTCCGGCTTCCCTGCCTCGATCCATCTCCCCTGCCACTCAGCCTTGTCGAGCTTCACAGGCGTGAGGCCAAACTCCTCGGACACGGTGGTTTCGGGACACGACGACAGCGTCAGCGCCAGAAGCGCGACGAACGGCAGGGTGAGCAGCTTCCTTTTCATAAGATCACGATGCTCCCGCCATGAGCCCCCGCAATTCGGACCACCACGCCTCGATTGCGCTCCATGATTCGGCTTTTGCTCCCTGATCTGCAGTCACGCGGCCTCATGGAGTGCCTGATGCCTTTCCTCAAGCCCGCGTGGCGTTGCGCGTCGCGAGTTCCACCATCAACCGCTCCAAGGTGGCCCCCGCTTCCTCCTCGGTCACGATCCGCAGACAGTTCCCGGCATTCAATTCCTCAGGCGGCTCGAAGCGGCTGCTCAGCAGCGCGTGATCCTCCACCCGCGCATCGGAAACCACCGCGCCATCCACCTCGCGCTGCCGCAGCCGGCGCAGCGTCGCGCCTTCGTCAGCCTCGGCCACGATCCACACCACCTGCACGCCCGCGGCCTCGCAGGCAGCGCGGAAGGCATCCCGCTGGGCTCGCAGGGAGAAGGTCGCGTCCACGAGGATGCTGTGCCCCTGGCGCGTCTCCGTCAACGCTGTCTCCAGCAGCGTGTCATACACGCGCGACGTCATCGCCGCCGAGTAAAGCTCCGCGCGTTGCTCGGCGGTGCCGCGGTCATGCAGCGGCACACCGGCCAGCGTCTTGCGCACGCGGTCGGACGACACCACGCGCCAGCCGGTTTCCTGCCCCAAGCCTTCCGCCAGCGCCGATTTGCCCGATGCCACACGTCCCATGAAGACCCACACGCACGGACTCGATCCACCGAGGGCATAACGCAGCGCCAGCCGAAAGTAACGACGCGCCAGGTCCGTGCTCGCGACACGCTCGGCCTCGCCCACCGTCTCGCCGAGGCTGTGCAGGCTCTCCACCTTGCCACGCACACAGGCGCGGTAGCACTTGTAAAAGTCCATCAAACGCACCAGCACGGCATCCGGCAGCCGCGCGGCAAATTGCGCCACCAAATGCTGCGAGAGGTCCGGGCGCTCATGAAAGTCCAGGTCCATCGCCAGGAAAGCGATGTCGCACGCCACATCGATGTGACGGAAGGCCTCGCTGAACTCCGTGCAGTCATAAATCTGCACCTTGGAACCTTGCAGATGGATGTGCTCGCTGTGCAGATCGCCATGACAATCGCGGATCCAGCCGCCCGTGGCCCGCGACTCCAGCAAAACGCGGTGCTCGCGCTCAAACTCCATGCTGAAGCGCTCGATGGCCGCCAGCGCACCGGCGGACAGACTGCGACCGGTGAAACCTCGCGCCGAGGTGAAGTTGTCACGCACAAAACCATCGAGGCGGCCGCACGCCGCCCGCACCTCGCCTTCCGGCAGTGATGGCTGCGAGCGATAAAAGTTCAGCAGACACGCCACGATGGCGTCCATCATCTCCACAGTCGCCTTGCCCTCGTTCAGCGAGTGGGAGAGAAAGTTTTCCGGGTTCATCTCCCGCATCTGCACCGCCCATTCCAGCGGCGGCCCGCCCTCGCCCAAATGCAGGCCGTGGCGCGTGTCGCACACCGGCACCACACCCACATAGAGCTCCGGTGCCAGCCTGCGATTCAGGACCACCTCCCGCTCGCAGTCCGCCAAGCGCTTCTCCAGCGTCGTGAAGTCCAAGAAGCCAAAATCCACCGGCTTCTTCACCTTGAACACAAATGGCGGCGCCATGAACACCCACGAGGCATGCGTCTGCACCATCCGCACCGCCGCAGGACGATGCGGATACGAACGCACATCCCCGAGAAAGGCGAGCACGCGTTGGGTTTCAGGCGGGATCACGACCCATCACTGTGAACGCTCCCGCCCGCCCTGCCAACCACTCGCACTGCCGCCCGCTTGCCCATTTCATGACCGATTTTGCCGGTGCTGGGACTGCCGGCACTGGTGGAGCGCGTGGCGCGGCAGGTGGAGGGGGTAAGAGACTCGACGGCGGAGTTGGGGGAACGTTACTCTTCGTCAAGTCACGCATCACGTGACCTGACGTGATGCGCCACTGCTGATCATTGCAGAAGGTCTAACGGAGGAAATTAGGGGCTTGGTCTGAATCGAGTTTGACGAGCTATCTGCCCCCAAACATGGACGGTGCGGCCCAGTTTTTTCCGTTACGGTTCTTCGAAGCGCAGGACGTATTCGCCTTCTTTTTGCAGGTTGAGGCGGTCTCGGGCGGCGGTTTCCAAATAGGCGTTGTCGTTTTTGATCCACTCCATGCGACGCAAAAGCTTGTCGCGCTCGGATTTGAGTGTGTCACGCTCCACTTTGAGCTGGTCGAGCTTCGTGCGCATGGCGAATTGAGTGTCCATGGGGCGATAGCACAGGACATAGATCACGGGAACGACGAGCAGCAGCAGGACAAACCGCGCAAGCTTGAGAAGGGCGCGCACCCAGCTTTCCCAAGTTGATTGGGGAAGGGATGCGCGCACTTCACGATAGTTCATAAGCTCTAGACCTTCATGCGGCCGCCGTAGATGGCGTTCTCACCGAGCTGCTGCTCAATGCGCAGGAGTTGGTTGTATTTTGCGATACGGTCGCTGCGGCTCATGGAGCCGGTTTTGATCTGGCCGCAGTTCGTGGCGACGGCAAGGTCAGCGATGGTGGAATCTTCCGTTTCACCGGAGCGATGGCTCATGACGGCGGTGTAGGCGTGACGGTGGGCGAGGTCAACGGCGTCGAGGGTCTCGGTGAGGGAACCGATCTGGTTCACCTTCACAAGGATCGAGTTTGCAACCTTCTGGTCGATGCCCTTCTGGAGGAATTCGACGTTGGTGACGAAAAGGTCATCGCCGACGAGCTGGGTGGTGGCACCGAGTTCCTTGGTGATGACGCTCCAGCCAGCCCAGTCGTTTTCGGCGCAGCCGTCTTCGATGGAGATGATCGGGAACTTCTTCTTCAATTCAGCGTAGTAGGCGACGAGCTCGGCGGCGGTGCGTTCGGATTTGTCGCTCTTCTTGAAGACGTACTTGTTCTTGGTTTTGTCGAAGAACTCGGAGGAGGCAACGTCGAGCGCGATGGCGATGTCGTCGCCGATCTTGTACCCGGCTTTCTCGATGGCCTGGGCGATGACTTCGAGGGCGTGATCGGCGCTTTTCAGCGTCGGGGCGAAACCACCTTCGTCACCGACGGCGGTGCTGAGGCCGAGATCGTGCAGGATCTTCTTCAGGGCGTGGAAGACTTCCGCACCGTAGCGCAGCGCTTCGGAGAAGCTGGGAGCACCTCTGGGCATGATCATGAACTCCTGGAAGTCGATCGGGGCGTCCGAGTGAGCGCCGCCGTTGATGATGTTCATCATCGGCACCGGAAGCACCTTGGCGTTCGGGCCGCCGATGTATTTGTAGAGAGGCTGGCCGAGCTGGGTGGCGGCGGCTTTGGCGGCGGCCAAGGAAACGCCGAGAATGGCGTTCGCACCGCACTTGGACTTCGTCTTCGTGCCATCAACGGCCAGCATGGCCTTGTCGAGACCGACCTGGTCAGTGGCGTCGGTGCCGATGAGCGCGTCGGCGAGCTCGTTATTCACGGAATCGACGGCCTTGAGGACGCCTTTGCCGAGGAAACGCTTCTTGTCGCCGTCGCGAAGTTCGAGGGCTTCGTGTTCGCCGGTGCTGGCGCCGCTGGGCACTGCTGCACGGCCGATGGCACCGCCTTCAAGCTGCACATCCACTTCCACAGTGGGGTTTCCGCGGGAGTCGATGATTTCGCGTCCGATGACCGAAACGATGGTGAGGTCGTCCATGAGAGGGTAATTATTTAAGTTTTGCTAATTAATGGGGATTTTTCAAGAAAGGTTTTCCAGAAATCTCCGGGGAGCGCGCTTCATACACGGATGCGGCAGCGGCTCAAACGGTAGTTTCAGCCTGACAGCAGGACACGAGCCATGATCCTTCGCAAGGAAAGGGCGGAACCCAGCTAGACCGTGCTGTTGGGGGCGGATTCGGATGCAAAGGAGGCCGTTTTTCAGCCGAACAAGGCTGTGATCGGCTTTCCTTTGTCGGCGACGGTGAACGGGCGCTTGCTGGGGCTGTAAAGCACCTGATCGAGCGGGATTCCGAGAGCGTAGGCGATGGTGGCGTTGAAGTCCGGAATGGTGACCTGGTTTTCAACGGCTTTGCTGCCCGTTTCGTCGGTGGCCCCGTAAACCTGACCGCCACGGATGCCGCCACCGGCCATGAGGCAGGTGAAACCGGGCGCATGGTGGTCGCGGCCGTCGTTTTGATTGATCTCCGGCGTGCGTCCAAACTCGGTGGCGAGCACCACCAGCGTCTCCTGAAGCATGCCCCGGGAATCGAGGTCCTGAAGCAGGGTGCTGAGGGCGGAATCGAGCTCGTCGCAGAGCTCAGGAACGCGGGTGAAGTTGGCGTTGTGCGTGTCCCAACTGCCGAAGGACACTTCCACGAAGCGCACTCCATGCTCCACCAGACGACGGGCGAGAAGACATCCCTGGCCGAAGCGATCAGAACCGTATTTGCCGCGGAGCGCCTGAGGTTCGGCGGAAAGATCAAAGGCCTTCAGTTCTTCGCTTTTCATCATCTTGAGCGCGTCGTCATACATGTCGGCGTAGGCGCGCACATTTTTGACATTGTAGGTCTCGGCAAAGTTACGGTCGAGCTGCTTGGCCACATCCAGTCGGCTGTGAAAGCGCTCTTCAGTGAACCATTGGTTGGTTTTCACGTTGTTGATGCCGCCTTCGGGGTCGTTGATCATCAGCGGCGAGAAGCGGCTCTCAAAGAAGCCCGCGCCGGGGTGGCGGCTGTCATTGCCGATCATGACGCTGCCGGGCAGGGTAGGATTGCCACGATCTTGGAACTTCTGAAGCCAAGCTCCCATCGAAGGGTGGCGGATGCTGCTGCGCAGGGTGTAACTGGTGTGCTGGTAATACTGTCCCTGCTCGTGGGCACCCTGCGTGGAGATCATGCTGCGCACGAGCGCCAGCTTGTCCATCTGCCGGGCGACGAGCGGCAGGTTGTTGGAGACGCGGATGCCGTCGACGTTCGTGTTGATGACCTTGGTGAGCCCCATGATGTCGGTCTTGTCCGGCTTCGGGTCAAAGGTGTCGAGGTGGCTCATGCCGCCGGTCATGTACAAGTAGATCACATTGCGGGCGGTGGCGGCCTGCTTGAGGGGGGAGGTTCCAAGGCCGGGGGCGGCAATGACGCGAGTTTGAAGCTGCGAGGCCGCAGTGACACCGAGGAAAGTCTTGGCGGCACCGGAGACGAAGGAGCGGCGGGCGAGGTCGTTGCGGAGCGAATTCATGAGGCAGGTTTTGGGGAGGTGTGCGCCTGTAACGACTCGCCTGCCTGCTCTTATCAAAAGATTTTGCTACGTCAGCGCACTTACCCTGGAGCGCGTCGTCCAAACTTGCGCTCCAGCTCGGAGGTTGAGATTTGCACCAATGTCGGGCGGCCGTGCGGGCAGCAGTAGGGCATCTCGCAGGCAAAAAGATCCTTCAGCAGCGCCTGCAACTCGGGAATGGACAGCGCATCATTGCTTTTCACCGATGCGCGGCAGGCCGTGGTGGCGATGGCGTCCTCGCTGAGCCGCAGACTGGAGGATTTGGCGCTGAGGCTGCGCAGTTCCTCGATTACCTGATCGAGCCATGCCGCAGGATCGTCCGTCTTCAGAAACGCCGGCACCGCCTCCACTTTGAAGACGTTTGGCCCGAAAGGATCGATCTCGATGCCGAGTCGGTTCAGTGAGGCTTGGTTTTGCCTGAGTAAGTCGGTGTCGCGAGGCGTGGTTTGCAGCGTGATCGGCATCAGCAGCCGCTGGCAGGGCACACCGCCCGTTTCGAGGGCTCGGCGGAACTTTTCGAAGTTCACCCGCTCGTGCGCTGCATGTTGATCCATGAGCACCAGGCCTTCCTTGCTCTCCATCAGCACATAAAGCTTCTGCAAGACGCCGATGATGCGAAAATCCGGGGCTTCTGGCCGTTCCGCCTCATCTTTCGATGCTTCGATCTTGGCTTCAGGTGCAGGCTCGGCCGGTTTGACGTCTTGTTCAGCTTTCGCGGGCGTTTGGGGCACGTCTTCTGGAGGCAAAGCAGGCGGCAACTGGCGCAGCGGTGCCGCTGTCCGTGTTACAGGCATGTCCAGCTGCTCCTGACGATGAGTCACAGATGGCGTGACTGGCACAGAGGGCACGCTTGCGGGATTTGGGCGGGCTGGAGCATGTCCGGTGGGCAGTTTAGCCGCGCTCTCAAGCGTGCGGCTGATGCTGCGAGCGATCGCATCACGCACGGCATTGCCATCATGAAAGCGCACTTCTTTCTTCGCGGGATGCACGTTCACATCGAAGGCGTGCGGGTCCATCTGGATGAACAGGAACGTCACCGGGTACTGCCCCTTCATCAGAGCTGTGTGGTAGCCTTCGCGCAGGCCATAGGAAATGCTGGCGCTTTCGATGGGCCGTCCGTTCAGATAGGTCGTTTGCATCTGCCGGTTGGAGCGGCTCATGCCTGGACCGCCGATGTAACCGGACACCGTGACACCATGAAGCGTGTTCTCCTCGACCTTAAGCAGCCGGGAGGCCAGTTCACTGCCCACCAGGCCTCGAATGCGTTCCTGCATGTCGTGAGTGCCGGGCAGATGCAGCACGAGTTCGCCATTGTGCGTGAGGGTGAAGGCCACCTGCGGGTTTGCGATCGCATGCAGGCGCAACTGCTGCTCCACGTGTGCAAATTCGGTGTTCTCCGTGCGCAAGAATTTGCGGCGTGCCGGGACATTGAAAAACAGAGTTCTCGCCTCGATGACCGTGCCTGGCGCGCCACCGTGATCCCGCACCGAGGAAAGCTTGCCGCCATTCACCTCGATCTCCGTGCCGACGAGGGACTCCTTTTCGCGTGTGGCAAGACGGAAACGAGACACGCTGGCAATGCTGGGCAGCGCCTCCCCACGAAATCCGAAGGTGCAGATGGCTCCGAGGTCCTCCTTGGTCCGGATTTTGCTTGTGGCGTGACGCTCCAAACAAAGCATGGCGTCCTCCCGGTCCATCCCACATCCGTCGTCCACAATGCGGATCATTGCGATGCCGCCGCGCTGGGCATGCAACTCAATGTGCCGGGCTCCTGCGTCCAGGCTGTTTTCCACCAGTTCCCGCACGATGGCCGCTGGCCGCTCCACGACTTCGCCCGCTGCCACCTGGCTGGCGAGTGCGTCTGGAAGAATGCGAATTTTGGACATGAATCTGGAAAAACGGCGTGGCAGCGAGCGTAGCTCTTTCGCCTCTATGAAGCGCCACATTGGACGCCAGTCAGGGAATTTCAATCTCTGCCGCCTTCTTCGCCAAGGTTCTGAAGCACAGTTCCCCACATGATCTCACTCACCTCCAGCGCCATCGAACATCTGAAATCCCTGCTAGCAGCGAAAAATGCCCATGCCGGCACCGGTCTTCGTCTGGGGGTTGAAAAGGGCGGGTGCGCAGGCTTGCAGTATTTGATTTCCCTGGATGAATCGAAGGAGGGAGACGCTGTGCACACACAGGATGGAGTTTCCCTTTTTGTGGACCAGGAAAGCCTGAGTTATCTGAGCGGATGCCAGGTCGATTATGTGGACACCCTGGCGGACTCCGGTTTCAAGCTCCACAATCCAAATGCTGCCAGGAGTTGTGGTTGCGGCACTTCATTTGAGCCTCAAGCCGCCTGACATTCGCATGACAAATGAAGCAAACTCATTGCCAACTTATTCACAAAATTTCCTTTTCAAATTCCGTCAATCTAGTAGAATTTGAACAACTTAAATTTATAGAAACTAAAATTTTCGCAATTCTGCCATGCAAATTCGATTCTTGAGCGACGGCAACGAGTTCCGTTCTTACGGCGGTGGGGGTTTTTCCAAGAAAAAAGACTCTGGGGGCATCTTTTGGTGGTCCATTCTTATCACGCTGTTGATGGGCTTCGCCACCTTCTGCTGGTTCTTCAGCATCATGGTGTTCGCTCATCCTGAAAAGCCTTTCAATTATCGTGTGCTTGCACGTTTCGACAAACTCGACCCGCTGCGCAAGTTCACGAACTACACGGTGCCGCAGGGCAAGTTTCTCGCGGCGCGTGACTTGTTGGCTGAGTTCTATCCGTTCTCACGTGAACAACTCAATGTGAAGAATGACATCCTGAAGCGGTCATACATTCGTAACTACAAACAAGAGCAGCCGCTCTACGTCAAAGGTACTTTCCAGGTCGTCAATGCTCGCCCGCTCACGACTAATGATGTCATCACCGAAGGCTGGGTCGTTCGCGCTCGGTCCGCGGATATTGAAGACGTGGATATCGAGATTGTGCTTCCCGGCAACAAAGGCGAGGCTGATCCGTATCAAGCAGGCGACAAGTTGGTTCTCGATCAGAAGAACACATTTGCTGCCGCACTTCATGTGCAGAAATTTGATCAGGATCGCGTGTGCATCACTCTCATGCCGCTCGCTTATCAAGGTTTTGCTGCGAAAGACGGCAGTCAGTTTGAAATGAAGCCGCCCATGAAGTTGAACATGGACGCCTACTGGCCGCTCACGCGTGATCCCGGTGCCGCCGTGTTAGAAAGCACTGCGGACAAGGTGGTCAGCAAGGAAGGTTGAGATTCCGGAGCATGTTCAAAATCTTTGATGAAGCGGAGGGCGCTGCTCTCCGCTTTCTTTTTTGCGGAGTGACCTAGCCGGAATTTCGGCGTGCTCGTTCCTTGCATCCACGCGGCTTCACGCCATTAGCAAAACATGCCCGCAGAAGACTACTCGCCTGCAACCATCGCTGATGCGCGACGGCTGCGTGATGCCTTGGATCAGCAGGGGAAGAAATTGGTTTTCACCAACGGTTGTTTCGACCTCCTGCACGCAGGACATGTCCGCTATCTTGAAGAGGCGCGTGCTCTGGGGGATGCGATGGTCGTTGCGTTGAATTCAGACGCCTCGGTGCACGCCCTCAAAGGTCCTGACCGGCCGTTGAACAGCGAGAATGATCGCGCTGAAGTGCTTGCTGCGTTGCGCGCCGTCGATGCGGTCGTTGTGTTTGCGGAAGATCGCGCCACCGGGCTCATTGAGGCGATTCGCCCGCATGTGTATGCGAAAGGCGGAGACTATACGGTTGATTCGTTGAACCGCGAGGAGAGGGCGGCGCTGGAGAATGTCGGAGCGAATATTCGTATCCTGCCGCTAGTGCCTGGGCGCTCGACCACCAGCACCATCAACAAGATGATGAGTGAAAAAAGCGGCCAGCGCCTTCGCATTGCGGTTTTGGGCTCCGGCGAAGGTTCCAACCTGCGCGCGATCATCTCTTCAGTGCAAAATGGCAGGCTTGATGCCGACATCGTCGCAGTGATCAGCGATCAGGCGGAGTCTCGTTTTCTCAAACTCGGCTGCGAAGCCGGATTGCCGTCACAGTTTGTCGATCCGGGCTCCAATCCGCGAAAACTCGGTGACGCGGCTCAAAAGGAGATTTTCGAGCATCTGCTGCGTGCGCGTGTAGATGTTGTCGTGCTCGCTGGTTTCATGCGCATTCTCAAGGAACCCGTCATCAGCGCCTATTCAGGGCGCATCGTGAATGTGCATCCCTCGCTGCTGCCGAAGCACAAAGGTGCGAATGCTCCGCAACTCGCGATTGACGCCGGTGACACCGAATCCGGCTGCACGGTGCATCTGGTCACGGCGGAGATTGATGCCGGTGAGATGCTTGCGCAGGCAAAAGTGCCTGTTCTGCCGGGCGACACCGCTGAGAAGTTGCATGCGCGCATCAAGACCGAGGAACACAAACTGCTGCCGCAGGTGCTCGCTGAGTGGCGCGAACGTGGCCTACCTGTGCGAGGTGTGGGAGCGTCATGAGCGGATTCACTGGCACCCTCAATCCGCAGCAGCGTGAGGCCGCGACCCATATCCACGGACCGTTGCTCATTCTCGCCGGCGCAGGTACGGGCAAGACGCGTGTGCTCACTGCTCGCATCAGCCACATGGTCAATGAGGGCATTGATCCGCGGAACATCCTGTCCGTCACCTTCACCAACAAGGCCGCGACTGAAATGCGCGAGCGTGTCAAAGGCATGGTGCGTGATGGCAAGGGCTCCAAAGTGGTGCTTGGTACTTTCCACGCCTTCTGTGCGCGTCTGCTGCGCGAGTTCGCCTTGCACGTCGGCTACAAGAACAACTTCGTCATCTACAGCCAGAGCGAGCAAGAAAGCCTGCTGAAGCGAGTGTTGCAGAGCTTGCTGGTCAAAGACGAGACGTGTGATCCCTCGGCCATGCTCTCACGCATCAGCAAGGCCAAAAACGATGGCTCCAGCCTTGGTGATCCGCAAAAAAGCCTGGATGCCGCTGTCATGGAAAAATACGCGGACGAAATGCGTGGCCTCAACGTCATGGACTTCGACGATCTGCTCGTCCTTGGCGTAAAACTGCTCGAAGAGAACGCCGCTGTGCGCGCCACGGTGCAAAGCCGCCATCATTATGTGATGGTCGATGAGTTCCAGGATACGAACTCCCTGCAAATGCGCCTGCTGCGCGCGTTGGTGCCCGCGCCTTACAATGTGTGCGTTGTCGGCGATGATGACCAGTCGATCTACGGCTGGCGTGGTGCCGAGATCACGAACATCACCCAATTTGAGGACTTTTTCCCAAATCCCCACGTGGTGAAGCTGGAGGAGAACTACCGCAGCACCACGCCAATCCTGCACACCGCGAACAGCCTCATCAAAAACAACGCCGGACGTCGTCCGAAATCGTTGTGGAGCCGCAACCATGGCGCGGAGCCCGTCCGCCTCATTGCCACGCAGGATGAGAAGGAAGAGTCCGACATGATCGCGAAGGAGGTCGAAAGCGCACGCTTCGCCAGCAATCAGCCGTGGGAGGACTTTGCCGTGCTCTTTCGCACCAACGATCAGTCACGCGTGCTCGAGCAGGCGTTTCGCCAGCGCAAGATTCCTTACCGCGTCGTTGGTGCACGCAGCTTTTTCGATCGCCGCGAGGTTAAGGACATTCTCTCCTACCTCACGATCTTGCACAATCCGCACGACGACATCGCACTGCTGCGTGTGTTGAACACACCTACGCGCGGCATTGGCAGCGCCACCGCGGAACTCGCGCGGGAACGCAGCATGGAGAAGCACCACAGCGTCTGGGTGGCCCTGTGTGATGACGCTTTCCTGCGTCAGATCCCTGAAAAGGCGCGCAATGCCATCCGCAATTTCACCGCGCTCATCAGCAAATACTCCGGTCCCGCCAACACGATGGGCACGCAGCTCACGCAGATGGCCGAGGCGTTGATCTTGGAGATCGGTTACATGGATCATCTCAAAAAGGCCGCGAAGGAGCCGGAGGACTTCGCCGGTTGGGAAAACGGCATCAAGGAACTGCTCAACAGCCTTACCAGCTACGAACAGCGCAATCGCACCGAAGGACTTGGCGGTTTCCTTGACGAAGTCACCCTCAATGACGAGCGCGAGGACAAGGATGACATCGAAAAGAAGAAAGGCGTGTGCCTGATCACGCTGCACGCCTCGAAGGGACTCGAATTCCCTATCGTTTACCTTCCTGGTATCGAGCAGGGCATCCTGCCGCACAAACGCAGCTTTGATGAGGGCCGTGTCGATGAGGAGCGCCGCTTGTTTTACGTGGGCATCACCCGGGCGAAACAGAAACTCACCATCAGCCACACGCGCACTCGCATGAAGTGGGGCCAGAAGCAGACCAGCCTGCCTTCGCCCTTCTTGAAGGAGCTCGACCGCAAATACATCACCGAACTCGATTACACCCGCCACATGAACGAGACGGTGACGAAGGAGGAGAATACGAACTTCTTCTCCGGCTTGCGCGCCATGCTCGCGCAGGAGTGAGCGGGTTCACTTGGTCACGTCAATGTCGTGAACCTTTGGGGTAGGCTTCGCGTCCTCGCTCTTACGGCGGAAAAGATGACCGACATTGAGGCCGAAGTAGGCCAGGCAGTTGATGAGCAGGCCTGTGGCCGCCGCTTCATCCAGATTGCCAAAGATCGGGATGTTGTCCGGAATGAACTCGGCCACGCCGAAGCTGATGTTCAGCAGGTAGAGCGCGGAAAAAATGCCCGAGGCGAGCACGAGGAGGTCGCGGATGAGTTTCATGAGGGAAAGAAGGTGAAATGCGCAGCCATTCTGACCGGTTCACCGCCCTCACGTCAAAACATCGTTGAACTCAGTTTGGAATGACTCATTTCTTCACCCAGCCGTCCTTCAGCGTGACGGTGCGGTTGAAAACAGGTGCGCCGGGCTTCGAATCGACCGGATCGGCGAAAAAGTAGCCCACACGCTCAAACTGCCAGTGCGAGCCTGCTTCGGCGTTTTGCAGCGAAGGCTCCAGTTTGGCGTTGGTGATGACTTCGAGCGAGTTGGGGTTCAAAAACTGCGTGAAGTCGCCATCTTCGCCTGCATCAGCATCCGGCGTTTCGACGGTGAAAAGGCGGTCGTAGAGCCGCACCTGCGCGTCGATGGCATGACGGGCGCTGACCCAGTGAATGATGCCTTTGGGCTTCGGGCGGCCTTCTGGCTTCACGCCATGGCGCGTGGCTTCATCGTAGGTGCAGCGCAGTTCGGTGATGTTCCCGGCCGCGTCTTTGATGACGTCTTTGCAAATGATGCAGAAGGCGAATTTCAGGCGCACTTCGCCGCCGGGTTTGAGGCGGTGGAAGCCATCCGTGGGGAATTCCATGAAATCATCGGCCTCGATGTAAATCTCGCGGCAGAGCGGCACCTGGCGCGTGCCCGCGGCGGGGTCTTCGGGGTGATTCGCGGACTCAAAGTGCTCCACCTGGTCCTCCGGATAGTTTTCGATGACCACTTTGATCGGCCGCAGCACGCCGTAGGCGCGGCGGGCGGCTTTGTTGAGGTCTTCGCGGATCGCGTGTTCCAGCAGCGCGACTTCGGTGAGCGAGTTGAACTTCGTGAGGCCGACCGTTTTGCAAAACGCGCGCAGCGCGGCCGGCGTGATGCCGCGGCGGCGCATGCCGCTGATGGTGGGCATGCGCGGATCATCCCAGCCGCTGACGAGGCCGTCTTTGACGAGGCGGAGCAGCTTGCGCTTGCTCATCACGGTGTAGGTGACGTTCAGGCGCGCGAACTCGCGCTGGTAAGGCTGGCCGGGCAGGCCATCGACGTTGTTGATGAGCCACTCGTAAAGCGGACGGTGAATCTCAAACTCGAGCGTGCAAAGGCTGTGCGTGATGCTTTCCAACGCGTCGCTGAGCGGATGCGCGTAGTCATACATCGGGTAGATGCACCACTCGTCGCCCGTGCGGTGATGGTGCGCGTGCAGGATGCGGTAGATGGCCGGATCACGCATGTGCATGTTCGGTGAGGCCATGTCGATCTTCGCACGCAGGACGCGCTCGCCCTCTTTGAACTCACCCGCGCGCATGCGGCGGAAGAGCGCGAGGTTTTCCTCCACGCTGCGGTCCGCGCAGGCGCTGCGCGTGCCCGGCGTGGTGAGCGTGCCGCGAGTTTGCCGCATCTCCTCCTGCGTCTGGTCGTCGACATAGGCGAGACCTTTGGTGATGAGCTGCTCGGCGAATCCGTAGAGCTTCTCAAAGTAGTCGCTGGCGTAGAACAGGTGCGTGCCCCAGTCGAAACCGAGCCAGCGCACGTCTTCCATGATGCTCTCGACGTATTCAGTTTCCTCCTTGGTGGGATTCGTGTCGTCAAAGCGCAGGTGGCAGCGCGCATTGGGCGAGTATTCCTGAGCGAGGCCGAAATTCAGGCAAATGCTCTTCGCGTGGCCAATGTGGAGGTAGCCGTTTGGCTCTGGCGGGAAGCGCGTGACCACTTGGCCGCCATTGCGCCCCGCCGCGACATCGGCGGCGATCATTTCGCGGATGAAATCGAGAGGAATGGAGGCAGCGGGGGCGGGATCGGACATGGAGGGCGGAGTTTCCCCACAAGGCGTGATGAGTCAAGGCGAGTGGTTCCCGGTTGCGCGGTGGCATAAACCGTTGTTTTTCCCGCGAACCATGTCCCATCCCGCTTCAGCGCCCACGCATCTCGATCTCTCCAAGCTCGGCGAGCCCGTTTATCGCGGCTCCGTGCAGAATCTTTACGCCGTGCCGGATCATCCGGGCTTTGTGGTGTGCGAAACGACCCCTGCGGGCTCGGTCTTTGATGTGGGCAGCATTTTCAACATCGAAGGCAATGATCTGAACCGCGCCATCTTCCGGCACGCGATGTATTCCCGCCTTGGAAAGCCCGAAACCTGGCAACGCGTGAAGAAGGCGATCGAATCAACGCCGATGGACGACTCCTGGCGCAAGGAACTGCTTTCCGGCCCCTTGGAGGCCATGCTGGAGCGCGGTGCGGCCACGCATCACCTCGGCATGGTGGACGCGAAGACCGGCGAAATCTTGCGTGAGGGCATGCCGGCGAATCCGAGCTGCCACAATGTCGTGCGCCGTTTTCCGGTGATGCATCCGCCGCAGCGCACGTTGCTAGGAGCGCATGTGTTTGACTACGCCCAGTTCCACCAGAGCGCGACGTATGTGGTGCCGCTGGAGTACATTGTGCGCTTCGGTGTTACGAGCGGCTCGTCCATTTTGAAGAAGTATCAAAGTCTCGGCGACTCTGCCAAGCGCGCCTACGAGCAGGAGCTTGGCCTCTCGAAGCCCATGGGCGTCTGGGAGATGCTTGAGCGGCCGATTTACGATCTCACGAGCAAGTACGAGCCGGAAGATCGTGCTGTGAGCAAGCAGGAGGCGCTGCTTATGTCCGGCCTCAGCAGCCAGGACTTCCTCAACACCATCAAGATGGCGATCCTCGGTGGCTGGGCCGTGCGTGAGTTGCTGGAAAGCGCCGGGCTGCTTCTGTGGGATTTGAAGTGGGAGTTCGCCGTGGACCGCGAGGAACTGCTGTTTGTGGATACGATCGACGCCGACTCGTTCCGGGGCACCGGCTTCCTCGATGTCGAAGGATGCAGGCTGGTGATTCACTACAACAAGCAGGCGATGCGCGATTACTACCGCCTCGTGCATCCCGACTGGTATGCCGGCATCAATGACGCCAAGCAGCAGGCGCAGAAGAGTGGTGTGCCGTTCAAGCAGGTGCTGCGGGAAGGTCAGGCCGCGGGGAAGTGGCCCGCCACGCCGGTGGTGGACGCAGATTTCCTCGCGCTGCAGTCCCGCAAAACCGCGCTCATTCGCGAGCATGTGCTGTCGCAACGCGATGCGGCACCGATCCGCGCCGATTTGCAATCCACCGCTGAGGCGGAGGTGACTTTTTATCGCGGCAAAGGCCTGCTGGCGGAGCTTCTAAAGATGAACAGCGTGGGCTGAAAACCCTGATGTTTCCTGCTGACAAAGTGCTTGCGCAAACAACGGAAACGTCTAACAATCTCTCCCCTTCTTCGGGAGGGAACGTGATTCCTGAGTAGCTCAGCGGTAGAGCGGGTGGCTGTTAACCACTAGGTCGTAGGTTCGATCCCTACCTCAGGAGCCATCACGAAACAATGACGGCAGAGTAGCTCAGGGGTAGAGCAGAGGACTCATAAGCCTTTGGTCGGGAGTTCAAATCTCCCCTCTGCCACCACCTTGATTTTCAATGTGGTAGGCATGCCCCAAGGCCCAACTGAGAACATGGCTAAGAACATGTCCATTTTTGTCCTGCCTTGTCCATCAGCGTCGTTGCAGGGCTTGCCACGGAACCGCTAAACGATTATCATCGCCATCATGTCCACCTTGACCCTTGATCAAACGATGCCGTTTGCCAGCCTGCTTTCGGCTGGCGAAGTGGTGTTTGTGGTGAAGGGGGGAAAGAAGCTGGGAGTCTTCCTTCCGACCACGCCCAAGCCGCAAAGCGTCCCACTCCCTGATTTCCGCGCCCGACTGCGGAAAACATGGGGCAGCCGCGTTTTCAGCGATGCAGAAGTGAAGGAGATGCGCGAGGCGGAGCTTGAACACTGCCACGGCTGATGCACTGCGCAGACACGTCCTTTCTTTGCTCGCTCTACCGCCAGCAAAGCCATTCAGAGCGGGCCATTGCCACCTTGGAGCAAATCGGCGCTCCCATCGTCGTCTCTCACTTGCTGGCCTATGAGTTCCGGCAAGCGGTACGCTTCCAAGTGTTCCTGCGCTCCCGTGATGCCAAGAAGGGGTATTCGGAAACAGAGGGCTTGATGATGCTGGCGCAATTCGAGAACGATCTGGAATCGGGCGTGGTCATTGAAGCCGGAGCGGATTGGACAAAGGTAGCGGCGGAAGTGGAACGTTTGAGCGAACGGCACACGATGCGGCGCGGCTCCCGCTCCTTTGATCTGCTTCACATCGCCACGGCGGTGAAATGGGAAGCCACCGTGTTTTTGAGCTTTGACGGCTTGCAGCGTGAGATTGCAGAGGCGGAAGGCTTGAACGTGCAACCTGTTCTCTAGCTGCCGTTCGGGCATGATTTTCACCGCTGCTTCGGCTTTTTTCCTTTTTCGAGAGCCTGATCCAGGTAGTCCGCCAAGTTAATCCCAAGCCCTTCCGCGATTTTGAGAAGCACCCATAGGGTAGGCCGCGACTCGTCGTTTTCGATGTGTGTGATGGTGGTCCGGCTCACTTTGATGGAAGCTGCAAGGGACGTAGCTGAAATCTGCTGTCGCAATCGCTCATCCCTCAGCAGCAGCACAAGCCGCCGCTCGGTGGGGTCTAATTGGGAGCTTTGAGACACCCCTGAAAATTCAGATTGCTACCGGCTTTGCACGGGCATTAAAATGCCCACTCGATCATCCTTATGAAACTGGAGCCATACGAAGTAAAAGTCCCGGAAGGCAGAGAGTCCGAAGGATACGTCTATTTGAGACACAACACCCAGTACACGATCTTGCTCACGAATCTGGCCGATACCCGGTGTGATGCCGAAGTGCGGATTGATGGACGTGAAGTTGGTGCGTGGAGGGTTCCAGCTCTGAAGACTGTGGTTATTGAACGCCCTGTCCACGATACGGGACGATTCACATTCTACGAAGTCGGCTCGCGTGAGGCCGATAAAGCAGGCATTTCAGAATCAGACCAGCTCGGTTTGCTCACCGTGGTCTTTAAGCCTGAAAAGATTAACTGGACGCTTAATGCGAATCCACAGCCTCTTACAAGAGGAGGTCTTGCAGGAGGCACGGGATTGAGCGGGCAGAGCAAACAGGAGTTTAGCGAGGCTGCCCCGATTGAATATGATCTGCCACAAGCCGTGACCATTCATTTACGCTTGGTAGGTGAACCCGATGAACCGCGCCCGATGTTTCAGCGTGAAACCGCAGTGCCACCGCCAGTTGCGCCAAGAGGTGGAGATCGGCAGGTAAACCAATCGCTCACAAGCGATTCGACAGAGCACAGCGGCGGTTTCGCGCATTTGCCCATCGCAGAAGACCAAAGCGAACTTCGCAGGCAGGCTCTCCCGCCAAAACATTCGTTGCCTCCGCCGTTGCCTCCGCCGTTGCCTCGGATTCCGCAGCCGTCCATCAGGCATGTTGGCAAGACAAGCGGGCGATTTACTCAAGATGAGCTTCTGAAGGTCGTTTCTCACCGGGACAACATCATAACGGTTTATCTACTGGCTCTTGTGGCTGCCTGTTTGATACCAAATTTCATCAGCAGTATTCTCGTCCTGCTGTTCTTCCAGATAGCCCTCTGGACCGGTATCGGCATCGCGTTCTACCTTCTGGCTGACGCCATGAAGGAGGAAAATGCTTGGTGGGCATTTGTGGCTGCTTTCATCCCTTTCGTGAACCTGTTCATGGTGTTCCGACTTCGTGGCAAAGCCACCGCTCTTCTCAAGAACTATGGCATCACGATCACCAAAGTGTACCAGATGCGCAACCAAATCAGGAGGATGGCGGCATGACACATTCCGATTTCATGGAACTGCGAGCCGAAGGTCTTGTGCAAATGGGCGTCAGCCCATCTGTTGCCATAAACCTCATCAAATACCTGCCACGACGGTTTCAAGCAGCGCATGCGTTCTGGTCATGGGTATTTTTGTTGTCCATTCCAGCCGCGTTCGTGCTCTGGTATTACACCAAATGGTATTGGGGTCTGCTTTCGCTGTTCTTCGTCACTCCGATCATCAACGAAAGCGTTCGCAAATCGGCCTGCCAGTTTGTCATGGAGCATGCAATGGAAGATCCCGAGTTCTTCGAGGCCATGGTACAGCAAGGCTTGATCACGGTCGCAAACAAACATTAGATCGGAAAGCAGAGAGGAAGGAATACGCCAATGAAATCCCCCGAACAGATTGAGACCGCGATGAAGCAGGCCGCCTCAAAGAGGATGGCTTGGGCAGACACGTTGACGAACTGGCTGGAAAACTCGCCGGACTCTCAGGAACATCTCGAAAGCCTCGAACAACTAGCGAGCGGAAGCCGGAACAAGGAGGTGTGGTGGATGTTCGTGTACCTGCTGGACAACCTGAACGATCCGATGCCGGAGAACCTGCCGCCCGAGGAGATGTTCGGCCATCTGGAGAGCCAGTTCAGCGAGACCCACAGCGAAAGCGAGCGGATCGGCCCGGAGCGGTAGGGGCTGTTCAAAGCCAAAGCCCAAACCGAGTGTTCTGCTCGCATTTCTGAGAGCCATCGACGCGGCCACAAGCCCCTGAATAAGAATCGTCATATTCACGGTTTCATCTTGGCAAGCATGCGTGCGATCTCCCGCATGCACTGCCTCGTCGAGCCTTTGAAGGCGTTGCGTGAAGCTTTTGCCTTCCCTTCGGGCGTGCATGGTCCGGTGGAGTGCTTCCACGGCTGCCAGTCGCGAATGCGTTCGGCCTGCTGGCGGCGGCGTCCGTCAGTCCATCCGTTCATGCGCGTGCGGGAGAATTTCCGAGTCGGCCAAACGAACTATTGGCGCGGATTCAGCCAGAGCGGCAGGCGGGCTTGGTGCTTGTGCTGGCGGCAGCGCATTGTTCACGACTTGCTGATTGGCGACGTTCAATTGCTTGGTGAAGATGGCAGGATTCTTGATCGTTGCCAGAGTCTCCAACGTTCGGGCGCATTGCGCTTGCGCTCGGAAGGCAAGGCGCATCAAACCTTCAAACTCCGGCCTGTGCATGTTCTGAAATGCTTCAGCAGTCAGACGCGTGAACATCAAATTGAGCGCCACCGCCTGAGAGGTGGCGATCCGTTCAAGCTGGGTCATATCACCACTCGCCACGGCGCGGGTGATGACTTTCAATTCCTCGGTGAGCGTCTGCGGTTCAAATTTCACCTCGCCTTCCCGCACAGCGGCTATGCACGAGGCAATGGATGCTTGGGTTTCTGGCTGCAACAAGGTCTTGGTGACACGGAGTTGGAACTCTTCGGGCGATTCGTCGGGTTCGCTCAAGTCGGCGGGAGTTGTGGGAGGTGGCTTTTTCATGGTGTCGGCTGATATGCGGTTGTGGTTTCTGGCAGAGTTTCGGCAGATTCTTTGGTGGAAGAAATGCGAATGGTCATAGCTTGCGGCGGAGGATTTTCCCTCCTCCCACGCCCCCGGTTTCGATCACGATCATGGGAGCCAGTTCGGCAAGGGCCGCTTCTATCTCTGGCTTGCTGGCGTTCCTGCCAAGCAGCTCGTGAACCTTGGTCATGGAGAGCGGGCCATTGCCAAGGGCGTCCCAAATCTTCGCCGCCTTGGGATTGGCGAAAGTTCCGGCAAAGATGAATGCGGCGCTGGCTTCGCAGTAGCGCCAGAATGCCAGCGAGGACTCAAGGTGCCGTCTGCCGATGAACTCCGATTGATCCAGCAATGCGAGCAGAAGGGCGATGCGCATCACCTGTGCCTCTGCTCGGGAGAGAATTTCCCCCAATCGCCCCGGAGGCGGATCGCTGAGTTCTTGGTAAAGCTCGTGCCAGAACTCGCGAGCTTCTTTATCGCGGTGGACTTCACCACGAGCACGAGCGGAGCGGACTGCCGCGCTGATGACAGAAACCTCGCAGCTCAAATCCGGGATGGCTCCGCCATCGGGAAGCAGCTTTGAACGGTCTGCATGAATCCACAGGCAGCGATTGGCAAGGCCGTTGCTCATTTCCACGCTGGCAAGCAAACGGTGAAGTTCCGGCAGGGTGACATGGCCGATCATGCTGATGTGTGCGCCTTCGACCTTGATCGGGTCTTTGCGCCGCAGGACGGCGATTCTTTGACCGTCCCATGCCTGACGCAAAAGAACGGAAACCGTATTACCCTCGCGCTTCATCACTTGCAGCACTTGGGCAAACTCGCCTTCCACCAACAACAGGCGTTTGTCGCCATCGTCATCAAAGACCTGGGTGATACCTTCGCCGGAAACGATGCCCGTCTCCACGCGATTGGCGAACCATTGGGAATCGACGACATCAAGGATGTTCTTGGCCTGTGCCCATGAGGTGCCTTTCCGGGCCTTTGCCGTGCGTCCGCAAATGATGGTGAACAGATTCGTGCGATGACGTGATCCATCGGCCAGAAAGTAAGGGGATGGGCCGATAAGGTTGCCAAGGCCACAGAGCAGTTGCGCGTAGAGCGCGGCGGGGTCGGCTTCCGTGTGCGGCAGAATGCGGCGCACGATCTCGCCCACCGTGCCGTAAAGCGCTGAGTCTGGCAGAGATGGCGGCTTGCTACTGCCATACGAAAAGGACGAATTGCACGAAGAGTCTGCCATGACTGGCTGGCACTTTTCGTTGTTTTCGTGCTTTTCGTTCGCGTGTGCCGCGACAATGCTTGGCTTGAAGCTGGCACGCTGGCGAAGGGAATCGGTGAGCTGCTTCATTGGAAGATGGCGTTGAGGGTTTCTCGATGGTTGTGAGAATCCGCGATGATCTCGCCCAAGTCCTTGAAGCCATCAGGAAGCGCGACGGCCTCCGCGTGAACGCCTGCGGCTTCAAGGTCTGCAAGCCATGTGGCGGCAGCGTTGTGTCCGGCTTCGTCGGCGTCGGGAATGATGCGAACGTGACGGCCTCGCAGACGTGTCAGCAATGCAGGATCACGAACAAAACGTGAACTGGTACTTGTGGCAGCAAGGATGCTCCAGCTCTCCGCCATGTTCACAAGAGTGAAGGCAGCGAGTGCTTCCAACAGGCCGATAACGCCCTCCACAATCAGGACGTGCTTTGCTGCTCCAAGCCAGCGCTGGCCGATGAAAGCCCCTTCGCTCCCCGGTAGATTCTTCGCTTTGATCTGGGTGCCCTCACTCCGCGTGAAGGGTTTTCTGTCCAGACGGCGAGCCTGGGCAAAGGTGCCTTCGTGGAGGATGAAGGACTTGTGTCCCTCGATCTCCGCCCCCTTCAAGAATCCCCAGCGGTGCGCAAGATCAACGGCATCAGGCAGCATGTGGCGGAGTTCAGCGATAGCCGTGATGCCAGCGGGTTTCAGTGGGGTGAACTCCGGCCATGCTTGGCGCTGGCGTCCTTTCTTCTCCGCCTCGCTTTCAAAGTCGGGCGCGGTGCGGTCGAAATTCGTCACGGCTTCATCCAACAGGTAGCCAAGCGGACGTGTGGAACGAGCTGCATCGCGTAACTTGTGGCGCAACTCGCCCTCCGTCCACGGTGGCTGGCAGTGGGTCTGATTCCATGCCAGCAGAATCGGCCAAGCATCGTGTTCCGGTAGGGCAAAGCCACGAACGAGCGCGGCGGCAGCGTTGAATGTGGCAGAGTGCCCGCCACTGCCTGCGATGGCAGGCGGCATGCGCTCCAGATAGGCGGCAGCGCGTTCTTGGATTGTTTGCATGGCAGCTTGTTGTTGCGGCCCAACTCCCTCTTGGCTACTCTCCACGCATCAATCACGAGCGCGGGTCGTTAGCGAAAGCTGGCGGCCTGTTTCGTTTATGCGTTGTCCGCTGAGGAGTTGATGTACTCGCGGATGCTAGCGCAGTCGAACAGGCGGCGACCTCTCAATGCTCCATTTTTGCGCAGTGAAATTGCACGGATTCTCCCCTCGCTGGCGAGGAGGTAGAGTGACGAGCGGGACAGCCCAAACAGCTTTCGAGCCGTGTGATGGTCTGCAAATTCCGGCAGTGCTGTGACTGCCGCCGATTGTGGGGGGAGGGATGTTGGTGCTTTCATAATCAAAGCCGTCGTTCAGCTTTGATTGTGACCGTCCAGAGATGGACACAGACGGCGAATATGTTGCCAATCAACCTACCTGATTGGCAACATGCCTCAATTTGCGCTTTCGTTGTCCCGCTTTGGTGCGTGTATCGCGGGCATCTCCAACTCTGAGGTGAAGTTCATCCGAGATTTTCGAGATGCGATAAAGGGGAATTACGATCCCTAAAGACTTGTGTATCCATGCCTTGACCTCACAAGTGGCAGGCTCGTGCGTCCCGGATGCTTCGAGTTCATAAAACGCAACCACCACCGTGATGCGCTCTGGCTTTGATGGCTGTTTACCAGCAACCGGTCTGAACTTTTTTCCTGCTGAGAGATTCTTCAAACCTTCTTCTACAATGCCCAAGGCGGCTCTATTCCCATTCATGAGCTGGCTGGCGATGAATTTGCCGATGGCTTCAGCTTCAGCGTTTTTTGTCCCAGGCCAGTGACGACAGGCGTTATCAAATGCTGCGCAGAGCGACCATGCTTCTCTCTCCCACGCCTCCAATCTATCAAGGGCATCAATGCGGGCGGCAATCTCGTCTGGAACTTTGAGCCTTGCATCGAACTTCGTAGTGCCGGGATCGTCTTCAAGCATGGTGAGTTCTTTTGGGTCGATGATTTCGAGTGGGCGGTCATCCTCTGGTAGAGGACCATACCGGTTCTCCACCTCCTTCTTGAACACATCCACTCTGTGTCTTTCAGCCGTGAGCCGACTAGCGGCACAGTGTATTGCTTTTTGTCTCGTTTTCATGCCGCCGATCTCCTCCGAAGTCGCGGTGCCATCGCCAGTAAGCGGGATTGCGCTGCCGTGTTGAATTGTTTTTGCATGCCCGGTTTGATGCAGCGGAGTTAGGACGGCAATAAATGAGGCAGCGAGTCGGCGGCCTTTTGCATCGCTTCGTTGCCGACGTGGGTGTACTTGGCTGACACCTCTTTGCTGGAATGGCCCACCATCGCCATGACCACGGATTCAGGAATGCCCGCCTCCTTCATCAGCGAGATGGCGGTATGCCGCAGGCAGTGGAATGAAAGCTCCTGTGCCTCTCGCCGTGCCTTCTGGCCCTTGCCCCGGCTGTCTTTTCGCGAGGGCTTGCGCAACCCAGCGTCAACGAGCAGTTCGGAGAATTGATTCCCAAGCCTGCCCGTCCGGCCTTCTCGCTCCCAGACGGTGTTGGCCTTGGGGTGCAAAGGAGCGCGAGGATCATCGGAAGACGGCATGGATTCCAGATGAGCGGCCAGCGGGGCAGCGATGGGCAGAATGAGCGGCTTTCCGGTCTTTTGCACCACGATGGTGATCTCCCGCTTTTCCAAGTCGATGTTGCTCCAACGCAGCATTGCCACGTCCGAGATGCGCAGGCCGGTGTACAGGCCGAACAGGATCATGCTGCGCCATTCATCATTGGCGACTGCCAGCACACGTTTCACTTCGTCCACCGTGAACGGCCGGCGGCTGGCATCAGCGCGGCCCTTCACTGTCTCGATGAACTCCGTTGGATCATCCACCAGCAATTGATCGCGACGAGCCGCCTTGAACAACGCCTTCACCGTTTTCATGTCATGATTCACGGTCTTGGAACTCACCACGTTGATGAGTTCGTTTCGATAGGCGAGGATCGTTTTGGCCTCGATCTCGCTGATGTCGGCGTCCGCACGCTCGCCAAGAAAGGTGAGGAACTTCTTCACTGATCCACGGTAGAAAACCAGCGTTGCAGGCGCGGTGCCCTTCTTCTCCGCCAGCCAGTTCTCGGAATGCTCCCGTATCGTGAGCACAGCCACGTCCTGCCCCGAGATGGATTTGTGAAGCTCTGCAATGACGCTGCGCACTTGGCGAGCGGTCTGCTTCTGTCTGGCGGCAAGTTCATACCCATCCGCTATCCGTTGCGCCTTGGTGCGATTCGTTTCCTTTGTGGAGCGTTTCAGCCTGCGTCCGGTGCGGTCTGTGAAGCAGGCAAAGAAGAACTTACTTTCGGGGTGTTTCCAAAGGCTAGCCATGCTGAGAACGTAGCTAAGAACATCCACACTTGTCCATCACTATCCATCAAAAACTCTCATTATTGAAAATCAATGAATTAAGACAATGGAAAACATTCGTGGACATGCCTGTTTGACTCGGGAGTTCAAATCTCCCCTCTGCCACCATTTGGAATGATTTCAGTGACGGGCATGTAAAGAGGGGGAGGGGGAACGGCCGTTCTGATTGTGGGCGCTCCTTTCATTGCATATTTGGACATACCGTCCAAAGTTCTGCCTTCAGCCGGCTCCTAACCATTTCAGTCGGCGTTTCGCGAACCCTTACTGCTTCTCCTTTTTGATGAAAATCTGCTGCATCGGCGCCGGTTATGTCGGCGGACCTACCATGGCGATGATCGCCGCCAAGTGCCCGCACATCCGTGTGAATGTTGTTGACCTGAATGCCGAGCGCATCGCGGCGTGGAACTCTGGCGAGCTGCCCGTTTACGAGCCCGGGCTGGACGAACTCGTCGTCCAGGCGCGTGGGAGAAATCTCTTTTTCTCCACGGCAGTGAAGGAGTGCATCCGCGACGCGGACATCATCTTCGTCAGCGTGAACACACCCACGAAAACCTTCGGAGTTGGTGCCCACCGGGCGGCGGATTTGCGTTTTATCGAGTCCGTGGCCCGCACCATCGCCGAGGTGGCGGAGACGCCGAAGATCATCGTCGAAAAAAGCACGATTCCGGTGCGCACGGCGGAGGCGATCCAGACCATCCTCGCCTCCAGCGAGAAGGGGGTGAGTCACCAGGTGCTCTCCAACCCCGAATTTCTCGCCGAAGGCACAGCGGTGGCCGATTTGAGCAAACCGGATCGCATTCTCATTGGTGGTGAGCAGACCGAGGCCGGGCTGGCCGCCGTTGAGACGCTGGTGAGCGTTTATGCGAACTGGGTGCCGCGTGAGCGCATCCTCACCACCAACCTCTGGTCCTCCGAGCTCTCCAAACTCGTCGCGAATGCTTTCCTGGCGCAACGCATCTCCTCCATCAATAGCATCTCCGCCCTTTGCGAGAAAACCGGCGCCGATGTCGATGAGGTCGCACGCGCCATCGGCACCGACTCGCGCATCGGCCCGAAATTCCTCAAGGCCTCCGTCGGCTTTGGCGGCTCGTGCTTCCAGAAGGATGTGCTCAACCTCGTCTATCTCTGCGGGCACTTTGGCTTGCCTGAAGTCGCCGCCTACTGGGACCAGGTCATCAAGATGAACGACTGGCAGAAGCACCGCTTCGCCGAGCGCGTATTGCGCACGCTCTTCAACACCGTCACCGGTAAGCGCATCGGCGTGCTCGGCTTTGCGTTCAAGAAGGACACCAACGATACCCGCGAGTCTGCCGCCATCTACGTTTGCCAAGACCTGCTGGAGGAGCGCGCCTCGCTCTCCATCTACGACCCGAAGGTGACCATCCCGCAAATGTGCAAGGATCTCGGCGTCCAGGCCGACGATCCGAACGTGGAGTTCGCTACCAGTGCCTGCCAGGCGGCCCAAGGCGCGCACGCGCTGCTTGTGCTGACGGAGTGGGACGACTTCCGCAAGCTCGACTTCGAGGCGATCTACCAGAGCATGGTGAAGCCCGCGTGGATCTTCGACGGCCGCAGCCTATTGGACCATGGCAAGCTCCGCGAGATCGGTTTCAAGGTTTACAGTATCGGCAAGCCTTTGCCGCAGGAGTAGATCGTGTGAGTCGCTGGGGGGACGACGGTGAGTGTACAAAACACTTACAACCGACGGCTTGATGATGGCGCGGTCGTTGCGCAGCTTTGCGGCATGATCAGCCGAGTTTTTGCCGACCTCCTGGAAGAAGGGCCGTTACCCTGGAATGCTTTCCGTCTCGATGAAGGGGTGGTGCGCCCGGATCTGCGCGGGGCACAACTGTTGGGACGGATGCTGCGGCGGGTGAACCTGACGGACGCTGATCTGAGGGATGCGAACCTGGGCGGAGCGGAACTAAGCCTGGCGCAGTTGACTCGTGCGAACTTGGGCTTCGCGGACTTGCGTGGGGCTAACCTAGACGGGGTGGATGCGAGCGAGGCGCGGGCGGAGGGGGCGGATTTTCGCGGGGCGCGGTGCAACGGGCTGAAATTCGCGGGGGCCTGTCTTCGTGGCTGTCAGTTTCGCGGCATGGACCTGCGTCGGACGAGTTTTGCGGAGGCTGATCTGCGGGACGCGGATCTCCGGGGCTGTCGCCTGCTGTGGTCGCAACTGGCAGGGGCGGATCTGCGTGGGGCAAAGCTGGATGGCGCGGAACTGCTGGGTGAGGCACCGAAGCGCGAGGCGCGGGCGGTGCGGACGATGAGCAGCAGGCGGTGACTCGTTGGCCGAAGGCGTGGCGCCGATTACGGTTCAAGGCTCCCCGTCCGCCATTGACGAGCCGGGCATGGCGATGGCGTCCCGTACGATGCGGAGGCATTCGTCAGGACTGGCGGGCATGGGCAGCGTGAGGGGGCGGCCGTGGACGCGGAGATGGCGGAGGTTTCCATCCCTGCGGACGTGGGTGACGGCGATGTCATGGGCGGCGAAGAAGCGGACAACGTCCTGATTGCTGGCGTAGCGGCTCATGGCGTGCGCGGTGAGTGGCTCAGCGGCGGTGTTTGTCGTTGAAGCTGGCGACGACGCGGGCGGCTTCGCGGTTTTCGGCCTTCTCCTTGAGATCCTGGCGCTGGTCGCCTTTGTTTTTGCCTTTGCCGAGGCCGATCTGGAGCTTGATGCGGGGGCCTTTCCAGTAGGCGCGAAGGACGGGGAGGGCGAGGCCCTTCTGCTGCGTGGCGGCGAGGAGCTTCATGATTTCGTTTTTGTGCAGCAGCAGGCGGCGGGAGCGGCGGGGCTCGTGGGTCTCGTGGCTGGCCTTGTCATACTGCTGTATGTCGCAGCCATAGAGCCAGACCTGGCCGCGCTCGACGCGGGCGAAGGCGTCGGAGATGTTGAGCTTGCCGAGGCGGATGGATTTGACCTCGGTGCCTCGCAGTTCGACTCCGGCCTCGTAGGTCTCGAGGATGTGGTAGTCCCTGGGGGCTTTGCGATTGGTTGCGATCTCCACGGTGGGAGTCGCTGCTTTCGAGTCGCGGTTCACGAGAGACGGAGGTAGGAGGGCCGAAAAGGAGAAAAAAGAAGCTCCATGTGACCGGGGGACACATGGAGCCTGGAAAGGTCGGAGGCCACTGTGGCCGGGGATCAGTTGCCGTCGATGTTTTGCGCGGTGATCTTGCCCTGAATGATTTCGAGGAGGGCGAGGTCGGCCTCACGAAGACCAGGACGGCGCTCGACGAGGGCGGGACGGCCCTGGGCAATCTGGCGGACGCGCTTGGAGACCATATTGATGAGGATGGGCGGGTCTTTGATGATTTGCGCGGCTTGTTCGACGAGGTCGGCTCTCATGGGAAGGTCAGGGCAGGGGTTCGGAGGGCGCGGAGAATAAGGGAAGGAGGGCGGGGCGCAACTGATATGTTCCCGCTTTTCCCCTTGCGGATGCGAGGGTGGTACTGTCTCATCGGCGCTCGATTTTTTTCCATGAAGAAAGCGCTCATCACCGGCATCACAGGACAGGACGGCTCGTATCTCACCGAATTGCTGCTCGAAAAGGGTTACGAGGTGCATGGGATCATCCGGCGAGCGTCGAGCTTCAACACGGGGCGGCTGGAGCACCTGTTCCGCCCAGAGTCGCATCTGCCGGCGGACCGCCTGCACCTGCACTACGGGGATCTGATGGACTCGGTGGCGCTGGTGAAGCTGCTGTATGAGCTGAAGCCGGACGAGGTGTACAATTTGGGGGCGCAGAGCCATGTGCGGGTGTCCTTTGACGTACCGGAGAGCACGGGCGACATCGTGGGCCTGGGTACGCAGCGCATCCTGGAGGCGATCCGCGAGACAGGGCTGGTGGGGAAGGTGCGTTTTTACCAGGCGAGCTCGTCGGAGATGTTCGGGAAGGTGCAGGCGGTGCCGCAGATCGAGACGACGCCGTTCTGGCCGCGCTCGCCCTATGCCTGCGCGAAGGTGTATGGCCACTGGCTGACGGTGAACTACCGCGAGAGCTACGGCCTGCACGCGAGCAGCGGGATCCTCTTCAATCATGAGAGTCCGCGACGCGGGGAGACCTTTGTGACGCGCAAGATCACGCGTGCGGCGACGCGCATCAAGATGGGGCTGCAGGAGCAGCTTTTCCTCGGCAATATGGACGCGAAACGCGACTGGGGCTACGCAAAGGATTATGTGGAGATGATGTGGATGATGCTCCAGCAGGACGAGCCGGATGATTATGTGATCGCGACGAACGAGACGCACAGCGTGAAGGAATTCGTGCAGGAGACCTTTGGTGCGCTGGACCTAGACTGGGAGAAGCACGTGAAGTACGACGCCCGCTACGAGCGTCCGGCGGAGGTGGACCTGCTGATCGGCGATCCGGCGAAGGCGCGGAAGAAGTTGGGCTGGGAGCCGAAGGTGAAGTTCAAGGATCTGGTGAAGATCATGGTGGATGCCGACCTGGAGCTGGCGCGGCATGAGCTGGCGGTGCGCAACGCGACCGCAGGACTGGGTGTTTTGAACGTACCTTGAGAACGATGAAAAAAGTCGGCATCGGCATCATTGGCGGCGGCCTCATGGGCCGGGAAATGGCGAGCGCCTTCGCTCGCTGGTGCGCACTGATGGACGTGGAGGTGCAGCCGGAACTGGTGGCCGTGGCGGACTTGGTGGAGAATGTGCGGAACTGGTTCCGCCGCATCCCTTCCTGCACGCAGATCACGGCGGACTACCGTGAACTGCTGGCGAACCCGGCGGTGGAGGTGGTGTATGTGGCGGTGCCGCACAACCTGCACGAAAAGATTTACTGCGATGTGTTGGCGGCGGGGAAGGATTTGTTCGCGGAGAAGCCGTTCGGGATCGATTTGGCGTCTGCGCGCAGGATTGCTGACGCGGCGAAGAGTTCGGGACGTTTTGTGCGCTGCAGCTCGGAATTTCCCTTTCTTCCAGGAGCGCAACGCGTGATACAGGTGGCCACCAGCGGCAATCTGGGCCGCATTTTGGAGGTGGTGTCAGGTTTCCATCATTGCAGCGACCTAGACGCGACGAAGCCAGCGAATTGGAAGCGCAAGTCTGCGACCTGCGGCGAGATCGGCGTGCTGGGAGACCTGGGAATGCATGCGTGCCACATCCTCCTGCGCCTGGGCTGGCGGCCGCGGCGGTTGTTCGCGCAGTTGCAGAAGGGCTTTCCACAGCGTCCGGACGGGAAGGGGGGCATGGCGGCCTGCGACACCTGGGACAACGCCATGCTGCATTGCTGGACGGAGATCGGCGGGAACGAGGTGCCGCTGCGTCTGGAGATGAAGCGTCTGGCGCCTGGTGAGACGAACACTTGGTTTATTGAGGTGCTCGGGACGGAGGGGGGCGTGCGATACAGCACCAAGGAACCGAAGACGTTATGGCTCTTCGAGAACGGCAAGGAGCAGTTCTGGAAGAAGACCGACCTTGGCTTCGGCATGCCTTTCAAGACGGTGACGGGCGGGATTTTCGAGCCGGGTTTCCCGGATATGATCCAGCAAATGTGGGCGGCTTTTTTAGTGGAGCGCGAGGGGCTGCTGGCTGGCCGATTTGGCTGCGCCACCGTGGAGGAGGCCGTGGCTACCCAGGAGATTTTCGCTGCCGCGCTGCAATCTCATGAGCAAGGCCTGTTGAGGGCGCTTTGAGACGGTTACGGAGCTTCCGATAGCACGTGCGGATAGTCGGAGAGCTGGATGAGCGGGATGTTGTAACGCGCCGCGATGGCATCCGCTTCGGACTCCGGGTAATCGTCGCGAAAATACACCTCCTTCACGCCGTAAGCGCAGAGCATCTGCATGCAACTGGTGCATGGTTTCGTGGTGCAGGCGACGAGTTTGACGTTTCCACGGGTGAACAGGCTGCACAGGTTCACTTCGGCATGCAGCATGTACTTGCGCCTGGCATCCCGATCCGCCCAGAACTCGGTGTCAGCATTGTAGCCCGGGGCAAGGCCGTTGTAGGCGGTCCCGATGACTCGATTGTCAAAATCAATCGCCACGGCCCCGACCTTCCGAAACGGATCCTCGGACCGCAGGCTGGCCACATGGGCCAAGGCCATGGCATATTTGGGAATGCTGATGCGCGAAGAAGATGACGAAGCCGAAGAATCCGGTTTCATAGGAGCGAGTGTTCTTTTGGTCTGCTGGGGGATTTACCGTATTCTTAAGGGCATTTACCCTCATCTCTCAAATAAATCTTTTTTCCTAAGCGGGTGATTCCCAATGATTTGAAAATGAATCAACGAATGTGACGAAAAGCGAACGATTTTGATATGGACAGAAGCTCATAAAATTGCTTTTATAAGCATTTAAATCCCGACCCATCACCCTCCCGTTATGCTGATCAATTCTCGCCGTCACGCCCTCTTGCAGGCAGGCGCACTCGCCACCATCGTTTTGATGACCGTGGTTGCAAATGCGCAGTTTGGAGTTTCCCCATCCCAAACCAGCAACTTTTTCAATGATTTTCGCAACCGAACTGGACAAATGAAAAAGAACGCACCATCAGCCCGGAGTGGTGATGTTGTTTATGATTATGAGAAGGGCGCTTATGTCAGCCAAGAAGATCAGGAAGGATTCCAGAGCCTTCAGCAACTCTTGCGCTCCGACCGAGAGATTTCACAGCCGTCGGTTCGAAGTGGTAGCTCAGCTTTTGCTGCGCGTGCCGTTGGTGATTACACAAGCTACTCCGGCCAGTATTCGCAAGGATTGAGCTATTTTGCGCCCAGCTATGCCTCTGACCCATTCCTCTCGGGAAAGCGCAACATGAAATTGGGGCCTGTAAACATTGGTTTGGGTCTATACCAAGGATTCGAGTACAATAGCAATGTGCAGAGAGCTCCGATTGCCGTTTCTGACTTTATTAGCAGCACTATGCTGAACGTAAGTGCTAACTACCGTTTGACGCAACATAACGTTTTGAGTTTCACGGCGGGTCTTGGATTGGATCACTACTTTGATCATCCTGAGTTTGCCGCATATGGAAGTGGGGGGACCATGCTCAACCTGCTTCCTGGGAGCACCTTGGCTTTTGATATCAAGGCGGGTCCCGTGTATATTACAATTTATGACCGCATGTCGCTGAGGCCTGCGGTCAACAATGCCTTCTCGGGGGCCAACAACACCGCTAGTTTCGGTGTCTTTCAGAATGATTTTGGCATCGCAGCAAACTGGCAGATCAACTCCGCGTGGGCCTTGGCATTGAACCTGACGAATACCATTTCCAGTGTGTTAGGGAACCGTAATCAGGAGTTTAACCGGACGATGAACTCAATTCATGCTTCTTTGACGTACAGTCCGACTGCTACATGGATTTTAGGCACAGAAGGCGGAGTCTCTGTTCTAGACTATAAACAGCCAACGCTCAATGATGCCACCATGCTCAATTGGGGGCTTTTTGTCAGCGTTCCGCTTGGAAAATCGACCACTTTCAAACTCTCGGGAGGGGTGCAGATCTTTGAATTTGCGGATCCCACGGTGCTTGCCCCTGCGGGTCCCGGCGACACCTCGGATCTCAATGGTTACTACTACACATTTACCTTGACCAACCAACTTAATGCTAGATTTAGCCACACGCTGACTGTCGGACATGAGTCCTCGATCAATTTGGCTTCAAATTTCGTGACCGCTGATTTTGTCAACTACGGGATCGCGATGGTTGCTTGGAAAGGTGGCAGATTCACCCTCTCCGGCTATTTTGAGCGTGCAAATCCATCGTCATCTAATCCGGCATTTGCAGGCTCCGCAGCTGATCAGATGCAATACGGTGCTGATTTCTACTACTCGCACAAACTGACAGCCAAGCTGTCCTCTGGTTTGGGTTATCACTTTGGGCGTGCCGATTTCCAGGGGGTTGGTGCTGAGTCTGATCAACATGGCTTCTCGTTTGACTTGAGCTATGCCTTGACGGCCAAAGCGGCGCTCAACTGCAGTTTCAAGCATTGGATCACGGACTCAAGAGGAGCTCCCAACGATTCGACTCAAAGTCGCGTCACGGTGGGTATCAATTATAATTTCTAACGAAAAGACATAGGGGTGGTCTCAAGCCCAAGTCCTTGTGATCCAAAACATGTATGAATAAATCCATTAAATGGCTAGCTGTGCTTTCATGCTGGAGTCTTGCCAGCTACGCGCAAGACCCGGGTTTCCGCACTCCTGAGCCTTCGTCAGCCGCAAAGGCCGCCAGTGCCACTTCGGGAGGTTCTGTAAATGCTGGGGCCGCCATGTTGACCTCCATGGATGTTTTGGACAACAATCGTCCCATATCCCCCGGTGATACAATAAGCATAAGGATTTTGGAAGATCGGAGGGAGGCGCTGCAACAGAAAGTGGCTGTTACAGGGGAGGTTCAGGCACCGTATGTTGGCCTCATCACTGCCAGAGGAAAGACCTGTCGTGATTTGGCCTTCACATTGAAAAGAGAGTTGGAGAAAAACTTTTTCAAAAACGCCACGGTTGTCATCGCGATTGACCAGCTGAACCCAGATGACCAAATTCGGGAGCGTGAGGTCGATTTGGAGTTTTATGTGATGTTTGGCTTCGTCGCCAAGCAGGGGAAATATGATTTGCCTTCAAATGAAGACATTTCGATTAGCCAGGCGATTTTGCGAGCCGGCGGCTTTGCCCAGTTTGCAAACAAGGAAAAGGTCAAGGTGATTCGCAAGACTCCGCAGGGAAATAAGACCATCCTAGTCAATGTGGATGGGATCATGCGGCGAGGGGATCTCGAAAGGGACATTTACATTCGGAAAGATGATGTGATCATCGTAGAGGAACTGACTTGGAACTTCTAGAGACCCAACCTACTTGTTCGGTGCTTTTTCATCGTGGAACTGAATGATTGAACAGGCTAGTATCGGGAAACTCTAATCCTCCAAGGCATCAAGCTGAATTGATGTGGCGTGATCGCATGACGCCGCTCAGTTGGCCAGCCCTCAATTCATCGTCTCCTTAGGATCACACAATTATGGAACAGACTCTCAATCTCCCAGGGCCGGGGCAATCAAGCACGTTGAGCCGCATTCACGAGGCGTCGGCGAAGTTCCAGCGCTACAAGATTCTGCTGCGCCGCCGCTGGTGGTTCCTGCTTCTGACTGCCAGCATCGGGGTCTGTGTGCAGGCGCTCAGGATCACCGGCCGTCCACAAGAGTTTCGGTCGCTTGCCAAACTCGTGGCCGGTGGGCAGATGGTTTTCAACGACAGCGTCGCATGGCGGGAGCAGCAGGCAGACTTCTACGGAACGATCATTGAAACCGTGGAGAGCGCCGAAATGAAAAGGCGCGCCTTGGAGCGCGTTCGGGCCCTGAATCCAGATGTGAAGGATTCGGACGTCGAGATCAGGGTGGCGCAGACTAAAGGCTCTGCGATTTTCAACATTTTGGCCACGGGTTCGGAGCCCAAATACACCAAAATCTTTTTGGACGCTCTGCTGGATGAGTTCATCTCTTTCCGGCAAAGCATTCGCGAGCAAGCGCAGGGGAAAGTGCTTCAGCAGTTCCTGCAAGAGGTTGTGGCAAAGCAAAAAGTCATGGAGGAGAGTTTGGATCGCCTCACGAAATTCAGAGCTGCAAATAACATTATCACGATTACCAATGGTAATAACGCAGCCGCTCAATTTCTCAATAATCTTCAGTCTCAGAGGGAAACACAACGCACCATTCTCGAGGAATTGAAGCTTGCCATCGCTAATGTGAACGCTGCAATGGAGGCAAGGGAACGTCTTCTTAGCAGTGGAACTTCTGTGGCAGGAGATGCGGGATCCAGTGCGCAGCCCGCCAATCTCAAGGCTGAAACCGCCACAAGTGCCTACGGAATGACCATGGCGGAACAAGATTACTTGCGCACGAAATCTCAAATAACAGCCTTAAAGACTAAGCTCGACTCACTGTTGTTACAATTCAAGCATCAGCATCCGATGGTGCAGGATGTGTCTGAAGAATTGGCTTCTCAAAAAGCCCTTTTGCAATCGTATGCCGACCAGATTGGGCAAGAAATGCTTTCCCAAATGGGAGAGATTCAACGCCGGGTTCAGGTTTTAGATTCGCAGATCGCCGAAAAGCAAAAGGAAGCACTTGATTTGGGTGGGAAGATTGCTGAGCACCAAAAATTCGAGAAAGCCTCGGAATCTGCCAAAATGGCTTACGAGAAGCTGTTTGAGAAAGTTGAGCAGATCCAAAGTGGTTTTAACACACAAGCGGATTATGTCGCCATCCAGGAACGCGCCACACCAGCATCGGAGAATGTGGAGGATTGGGTCATGCCGATTGTTGTGGGCCTCATTGCGGGCATTGGTGCGGGTGTTGTCATTTTGTTGCTGTTTGACCGACTGGATGACCGGATGAACTCATTCAGCGAGTTTCAATCCCTGTTTCCAGGTGAGGCGGTCCTCGGCCAGGTGCCGGAGCAACGCAGCCGGGGAGATGTGGCTCTGTTGCGTCCCAATGACGACCGGCACCTCTATGCTGAGGCGTTTCGTAATGTTAGGTCGTCCATTTTGTTCAAAAACTGGCAGGGTAAGCCGCCGAAGACCATCCTCGTGACCAGTGCGGTGCCTAATGAGGGAAAAACCACGGTCACTTCGAATCTGGCTGTAACCATGGCATTGGCGGGGGCTCGTGTTTTGCTCGCGGATTGCGACCTTCGGCGAGGAGGTGTGAGCGAATTGTTCAAGCTCCCATTCACACCCGGCTTGAGCGAAGCTCTGCGTGGAAAAATTTCGTGGCGTGACGCGGTTCAGGAAACTAGCACAAGAAATCTTGACCTTCTCGCTCGTGGAGATGTTTTTGATCAAACCTCCGAAATGTTGCTTTCGAAGACCGCTGAACAGATGCTCGGTGAAATGTCGGAAGAGTATGACTATGTGATTTTTGACAGCGCCCCAGTCCTTGTGGCGGATGACACGGCTAGCTTTGCTCCCAAGTTAGATTCGGTCCTTTTCGTGGTTCGAATGTCGTCAACGATGGCTCGCCTTTCGGGTAAGGCTCTTGACTTGTTGTATGAGCGTCAAGTCAACATTGGTGGTGTTATCCTGAATCGTTCCAGCTCGAATCTCAAAGAATACACTTATTACAACTACGCCAGCTACTACTACGCACCCTCAAAGGGGGCATCTCAACAAATTGGCTCGACTGCGAAAGCTGAGTCCTGAGCTAAGTTGGCTGGGCGGAGTAGTCTTGACCGACTTTGAGGTCTCCTCATTTTCGCAGATGGCGAAACGCTGAGCCTCCCTGTTCTTTGTTGCGGGCCAACATCACAGAGTCGTCGTGCTGGCGACGATCTCCTCGGCCAGGCCGGGGATGGCGGCGAGGGTGCCTGAGGCTGTTTCGCGCATGGCGGGCACACGTAGGCCTTCGGTGCCGATTTGATGCAGCAACTGGTCCAACGCACGTCCAAATGCTGCCACGGCGGCCTCCTCCTCCGCGAGATCGTGATTGAGGCCATTGAGCAGGGCCACGTGTTCGTAGCGCTGCTGCCACTCGGCAGCTCGTGGGCGATAGCGCTCGATGATGCGGGCCATGAGGCCTTGCGCGGAGCGCGGTTCAGACTCTCGCAGCACCTGCCAGGCAAGGCAGCGCGCCACATCGGCGGCGGCAGTGATGAGGCCGGGTTCGTTCACACCGACTTGTTCGTGCGTGAGGTTGCGGTGGCGATGCTCGAAGTGGAAACCCAGATCGACCTGGCATTGAGCCTCTCCGGGCAGATGCCGGAAGACCTCACAGAGCATGGACACCTCCAGTCCCCAGCCGCCAGGAAGGTTGAATTGCGTCAGGGCGGCCGTGTCCGCGGCGAATTCGCCGGAGAGTGGGTAGCGGAAGCTTTCCAGCTGTTCCAGCAGAGGCTTGGAGCCGAGGACGTCGCGGCAGGCCTGGATCAAAGGGAAGATAAGCAGCCGTGTCACACGTCCGTAAAGCCGGTCCGAGACCCGGCTGTAGTAGCCTTTGGCAAATCGGTAACCCATGCGTGGGTGCAGCAGCGGGTAGCAAAGCCGCCACAGAAGATCGCGGCTGTAATTGAGAATGTCCGTGTCATGACTGACGATAATCCCGTCAAAGCCGCGAGCATGGAGGTAGGCGATGCCCATCCAGATGTTTGATCCTTTGCCGGCATGCGCGCCTGCCATGCCAGCCTCTTCCATGCGTTGATAAACCTCGGAGAGCTGCGGGCCGTCGTTCCACAGGACGTGCGTCTTCTTTCCGCGCAGATGCTGCCGACAGATGCGCATCGCCCGCTCATGTTCGGCGGCGTTCATGCCGTTCATGCTGAGGACCACCTCGCTGATATGACCTGCCTGGGAGACTTCTTCCAGGATGCGGGGCAGGGCGGGGCGCTCGCATTCCGCATAGAGCGCCGGCAGCAGCAGGGCCACTGGCTTGCTCTGGGCCCACTCTAGCATTTCAGTCTCGCGTGCGGAGCTGTCCGCGTGCGCGAGATGGTGAAGCGTGGGCACGCGGGCGTGCTGGTAGAAGTCGGCCATGAGTTGGAAGCCGCTCAGTTACGCGCTCCAAGGCATTTGTGAAACAAAATGGTTTCAAATCTGTGCCGCGGGATCGGACGTGCGAGCCTGCAAGGACTCATCTTCTCCGGCGAGGATACGCGTTTCCACATCCGGGTCCACTTCGGGGGACTCCGGCTCGATCTCGATTTCCTGACGCCACTGGCGTGAGATCCACGGCCGTGCCAATCCATAGAGCAGGTAGCTCACAAAGATGACTGACGGCATCCAGTGCCAGTTCATCACGGTAAATGCGATGACGACGATGCTGATGAGCACCCAGTGGAAGGAGCGTTTCGTTCGCCAGTTCACTGCCTTGAAACTGGGATACTCCAGATTGCTGACCATGAGGTATGAAAGGAGGGCCATCAGCCCGGCCAGCGCATACTTCCAGTTGCCGATCTCGCGTCCGTTGCCGTCCAGCCAGATGACAAGCAGGGTCAAAGAGGAGATCACTCCGGCCGCAGCCGGGATGGGGCAGCCACGGAAGCTCTTGCTGCTGCATTTCACGTCCGCCGCAGCGAGGCAGTTGAAGCGGGCGAGTCGCATCGCCCCGCAGACGAGGTAAATGCATGAGATGAGCCAGCCGAGGCCCTTTGGCGTGTCGATTTCCTTCAGCACGATGTCATGAACGAGCAGGGCTGGAGCCACGCCGAAACTTACGATATCCGCCAGAGAGTCGAGTTCACGTCCGAACGGGCTCTCCGTGCCGCCCATGCGTGCTACGCGGCCGTCCAGAGCATCAAACAGGCATGCCAGCAGGATGAACACGATCGCGTAGTAGTAATGCTGGTGCTCATCCAGGTGACGGCCATCGAAAATCTGCAGGATCGCGACAAAACCGCACAAAATGTTGCCCGCCGTCATCAAAGTCGGCAGCACCGGGATCCGAGGTTCTTGGGCAGAGGACATGGGCGGGAAGGTGAATGCAGAATGACGAATGTCGAACGCCGAATGCACCGGCAAACCGGACGCAGGGACATCGAAACACTTGTGCTCCGCCCTCATTGCTCCACTTTGAGCGCCCCATGCCCGACGCGCTCCCCCCTCTGAACGGCGACATGACCATGAGCCAGGTGCTCCAGGCCTATCCTGGTGCACAGCGGGCGTTGTTTGCGCGCTACCACATCGGCGGCTGTCGCAGTTGCGGCTTCCAGCCGAGCGAGACGCTCGCGCAGGTGTGCGAGCGGAATGAAAACGTTCCTGTCGCCGAGGCCGTCGCGCACATTCAGGAGAGTCATCAGAGCGATGCCTCGCTACAAGTCAGCCCACACGATTTTGAGCAGATGCGCCGGGCTCTGCCTGACCTCGTCATCCTCGATGTGCGGACGCGGGAGGAACACGACGCCGTGAAGCTTCCCGGAGCACGTCTGCTCACTCAGGAACTCGTGCAGGAGATTTTCACGCATGGTGACAAGGCGAAGCCCATCGTGCTCTACGATCACACCGGCTCGCGCTCCCTCGATGCGGCGGCGTATTTCATCGGTCACGGCTTTGGTGAAACGAAGTGTCTGACCGGCGGCATCGACGCCTACAGCCAGGAGATTGATCCAATGCTGCCGCGCTATCGTATCGAAATCGAAGCCTGATTTGACTCATGGACGAAGCCGCCCTCCAGCAAGCCCTCAGTGACACGCAGAACCTCGGCGAAATGCCAGATGCCGATGCGGTCGGAACTGTCGGCAGCCCCGACTGTGGCGACATGGTGCGCATGTGGATCAAATACAAAGAGAAGGATGGTCGCAAAGTCATCGACAAGGCCAGCTTTCAGAGTTTTGGCTGCCAGACCGCCATCGCCGTCGCCAGCATCGCCACCGAGCTGATCCGCGGCAAAACCAAGGCTGAGGCGTTGGCCATGTCGGCCGAGGAACTCAGCAAACCGCTCGGTCCATTGCCGCCAATGAAGATTCACTGCGGCCAGATGGTCGAGGGTGCGTTGCGCGCCGCGCTTGAGGCCGAAAGCAAGGCGCAAAGCGCCACAGCTAACGAGCCTGCACCCCAGGTGGATCAATCCGGCACGCTCGCCGACGCGCTCAACCTCGCCGGCAAAACACAGGGCAAGGTCAAGATCGTCCTCACTTCCTAGTTTCGCCTTCTCTCATCCGTTATTCCTCACTTTCCAGCATGCATTCCTCCCTCGAACTCAAACGCGAAGTCGAAGCCATCCAGATTCCCAGCGGTGACAGCATCAAGCTGCCGCTCGGCATGAAGGTCATCATCACCCAGTCCCTCGGTGGCACCTACACCGTGGCCACCGACTTCGGGCTCGCCCGCATTCAGGCGAAGGATGCCGACGCACTCGGCATCGACCCCGAAGCCGGAAAAAAAGAGCAGGAAAGCACCTCTTCGAACATTCCTGCGGATGTCAGCGATCTCGAAGGCCAGGTCTGGAACCAGCTCAAGAACGTCTATGACCCGGAAATCCCCGTGAACATCGTCGATCTCGGCCTTGTGTATGACTGCAAGGTCGAAGCCGACGCGGATGGCAAGAACAAGGCAACGATCAAGATGACGCTCACCGCTCCCGGATGCGGCATGGGTCCCACCATCGCCGCCGACGCGCAGAGCCGCATCATGACCATCGAGGAGATGGACGACGCCGCAGTCGAGCTCGTGTGGGATCCCCCGTGGAATCAAGGCATGATCAGCATTGAGGGCAAAATGAAGCTCGGCATGGTTTGAGAGCCTCGCGGCCTCCGTCATGTCATTCTCGATCCAAGGCTTTCCCTGGCGCTTCGCCGTCTATTTCATCGCCGCCTGTTATCTGCTGGCAGACTTGTATGCCTGCAAAGGACCGTTGCATGCGCGGCTGATGGCGGGCCGGGGCTCTTCGCCGCAGGGAAAAGGCGGCGGGCATGTGGCCGAGGTGTATGGGCGGCCCGTCACGCGGCTGGAGCTGGAAGAGGCCATGCGCGAGCACTTGTGGAAGAGGAACGAGGCGTGGTCCACTCTTGGCAGTGAGGCCAGAAAGCAGACGCGCTGGCTTTTACTCGAGAATCTCGTCAATGACCGCATCCTGCGCTCATTCCGCATCATGAACGGCATCGACACGGTGCCGCCCGCGAGCGAGGCAAAGCGCGAATCCGACTTCATGCGGCGGCAGTTTGCCAATCACGCGGAGTTTCCGCCGCGCCTGGCTGCGCAGCAGCAGACAGAGAAGTCTCTCGATACCTCAGTGCGTGACGCGCAGCTCGACGAGGCGTGGATTCGCGAAAAAATCGCTCACCGCATGGCGGAGGTGACCGTTGCCGATGCGCAGGCATGGTATGACGAGTTCAAGGAGACGCTGCGCATTCCGCAGGCGCACCATGCGGCGCATCTTTTCCTCACGCGGCATGACAAAACCAAGCCGAACCGCGAGGCGGAGATCCGCGAGCTTCACCGCCGGCTCATGGCGCAGGAGAAATCCTTCGCCGCGCTCGTCGCGGAGCACTCGGACGACGGGCGCACAAAGAAAATCGGCGGCGACCTCGGCTGGTTCACCCGCGAGCGCATGCCTGCGGACTTCATGGCAGCCGTGGAGACGCTCGTGCCCGGACAGGTCAGCAAACCGGTGCCCACCAAGCTCGGCTGGCACATCCTGCTCGTGAAGGAGCGTCGTGAATCACGCTTGCCGGCCTTTGAAGAGTGCAGGGAGGAGATTTTCGCCATGCTGACCAGTCAGCGGCGTGAGGAAGCGGTGCGGAGCCTCATCGCCGAACTGCGGGAGAGATCGCAGCGGCCGACGAAATTTGTGTTTTATCATCCCGAGGTCATTGACCGCGCCGAACCTGCGCCCTAAGTGCCGCGCATGAAGCAAAACGTCGGCGTTCTCGGTCTTGGCATTATCGGCAGTCGGGTCGCGGAGAATCTCCGCAAGTCCGGGCATGAGGTGTTTGTGTGGAGTCGCAGTGCGCGTCCGGTGCCGAACTTTCTCGCCTCCCCGCGAGAGGTGGCGGAGGCCGCGGGAATCATTCAAATCTTCGTTCGTGACAGCGCCGCGTTGCTGGAGGCCATCCACGACATGAAACCCGCGCTCAAGGCCGGCCATCTCGTCATGAATCACGCCACCGTGAGCAAAAAAGCCACGCTTGAGGCCGCGAAGCTCGTCGAGGCGACCGGAGCGTCGTTTCTCGACGCTCCCTTCACCGGCAGCAAGATGGCCGCGCAGAATGGCAAGCTCTGCTACTACCTCGGCGGCAGTGAACTGATGGTCGAGCGTGCCAGACCGGTGCTGGAGGCCAGCTCGGTGAAAATTCTGCCGCTTGGCGGCAACGGTGACGCGATGGTGCTCAAAATCGTCACGAACCTGGTTTCCTCCGTCATCGTCGAAGCCGTCGCCGAGGCCGCTGCAATCACGAAAGCCAATGGCATCCCACTGGAGCGCCTGCATGAGGCGCTGGAGGGGAATGCGAACTACTCCACGCTGATCGGCATGAAACTGCCCGCCATCATCAAAGGCGACTTCGAAGCGCACTTCAGCCTGCGGAACATGCTCAAGGATGCCGACTTCGCTCGCGAACTGGCCGCCGAGGCGAAGCTGGAGACTCCCGCGCTCGAATGCACCGCCACCGCGATGCGCAAAGGCGTGGATGCTGGCAAGGGCGACCTCGATTTCTGTGTGATCGGCCAGCGGTGATCTGGGAGGCGGAGCGGAAAGGGGAGGCTGGGAGGAAGAATCACTTGTCCCGGAGAGTGCGCCGTCCATTCGTGAGTTCGCTATGAGCAGCCCCTCTTCTCCTGACCTTTGGCGGAAAGTTCTCGTGCCGACGGATTTTTCCGACTGTTCCCTGCCAGCTTTGAGAGCCGCAGCCGCCATGAGCGGTCGATCTGGATTGGAGGTCATCCTGCTGCACGTCACCGAGCCGGCTTATCAAGGGCTGCGTGTGCAAACCGGTGACCTGCATGAGCGCATGCGTCACGAGGCGGAATCTGGCTTGAAGAAGCTTGTCGCCGAGAACTTCCCAAGCGCCGAGAATGTCCGCGTGCTGGTAAAGGATGGCCGGCCAGCCGAGGTGATCTGCCAGACGGCGGCGCAAGAACGGGTGGATGCCATCCTCATTCCAACCCACGGTCATTCCGGCCTGAAGCATGCGCTGCTCGGCAGCGTGGCGGAGAAAGTTGCACGCCAGGCGCCATGCAGCGTATTGGTGGTTCGGGAATAGGCTCTCTATCCGTCATTTTATGCAAAACTCGCTTCTCATGCTCGTCGTGGGCGTTCTGCTTGCCTGGTTCGGTGGTGAATTTTTTGTCAAGGGGGGCGTCGGCCTCGCGCGCTGGCTGCGCTGGCCTTCGGCCGTCATCGGCGTCACCGTCGCTGCTTTTGGCACGTCCTCGCCAGAGCTGCTCGTTGCCATTCATGCTGCGCTGGACGGCGTGCCGCAAATCTCGCTCGGGGATGTGCTCGGCAGCAATGTGGTGAATGTTTCGCTCGTGCTTGCCATCGTGCTCGCTCTGTCCGGCATGAGAGCGGAGGACAGCGGCGTGAAGCGTGACTGGTTCATCAGCCTCCTTGTGCCTGGGGCGGTGTACGCGTTGCTTTATGACGGTTGGTTCTCGCGTCTGGACGCGGTCATCATGCTGTCCGCGTTCGTCGTCTGGCTCCTCATGGTCGTCCAACATGCGCGCAAGCACGCAGCTGCCTCGCAGGAGGACGGTGGGCCTGTTTCTCCAGGAAAAACGATGTTTGCCATCGTCCTCGGCCTCGGCCTGCTCATTCTCGCCGCCCAGTTCGTCGTCCATGGCGGCAAAGGTGTCGCGGAGGCGCTCGGATGGAGCCCATTTGTTGTCGGCGCGGTCGTGGTGGCCGCGGCCACCAGCACGCCGGAGCTAGCCACCACTCTCATCGCCCGCATGCGCGGTCATCACGATGTCGGCCTGGGCAACATCCTCGGCAGCAACATTTTCAACGTCTTCTTCATCGCCTCCGTTGCCGCGCTCATCCAGCCCTACGCGGTGAAGGTGCCGGAAATTCTGCCCAGCCTGATTTTTGGCGTGGTCACCACGCTGTTCATCCTGCCGGGGAAAGATGGCGCACTGGGCCGCTGGCGCGGTTTTGCGCTGCTGCTGATCTACGCTGCCTTCGTGCTGCTTTCAGTTAACCAGACTTCATCAGCCCATCCATGACCGCAACCCCCTCCGAACTCCTCGCCACCACCCTGTTTACCCTCGCGGTTCTGCACACGTTTTCCGTAAAGCGTTTCGCGCATTGGGCTCACCAGTTTCCGAAAGGCTCCGTGCAGGAGAACTTGCTGCACTTCCTGGCGGAGACCGAGGTCGTCTTCGGTCTTTGGGCGGCGGCCTTGTTTGCGGGCATCACGGCGCTGAAGGGCAGCGTGCATGAGGCGGTGCATTACATCGAGAGCCTGAACTTCACCGAGCCGAAGTTCGTGCTCGTTGTCATGGTCGTGGCGGCCACGCGGCCCGTCGTGCGGCTGGCGGAGACGCTCATCTCCGGCATCGCTCGGCTCCTGCCTTTTCGAGAAAGCATGGCCTTCTACCTCGCGGCGTTGTCGTTTGGCTCGCTGCTCGGCTCCTTCATCACCGAGCCTGCTGCGATGACGCTGCTGGCCATCCTTTTGAAGCGCCGCTACTTCGACCGTGGCATCAACGCGCGGCTTGCCTACGCCACGCTGGGGCTGCTGTTCGTGAACGTGTCCATCGGGGGCACCCTGACGCATTTCGCCGCTCCGCCGGTGCTGATGGTGGCGGCGAAGTGGCATTGGGACATGGCCTACATGTTCACCGCCTTCGGCTGGAAGGCCGCTGCAAGCTGCGTCGCCTCCACCTCTCTTGTCGCGTGGGTGTTCCGGAAGGAAATTCTTGCCGTCGAGGTGCATCATCAGGGAGCGCAGCCCATTCCGGCCTGGCTCACGGTGCTGCATGTGCTTTTCCTTGGCTCCATCGTGTTCTTCGCGCACCACCCCGATGTGTTCTTTGGCGTGTTCATGCTCTTCCTCGGCCTCGTCACTGCCACGCGGGGGCATCAAGACGGTCTGAAATTGCGTGAGGGGCTGCTCGTGGGCTTTTTCCTGGCCGGGCTGGTCACTCTTGGCTCCCTCCAGTCATGGTGGCTCAAGCCGTTGATCAGCGGCCTTGATGGTGCCACGCTCTACTTCGGTGCCACCGGACTCACTGCCATCACGGACAACGCGGCGCTCACCTATCTCGGCAGCCTCGTTGACGGTATCACGCCGGACCTGAAGTATGCCTTGGTCGCTGGAGCCGTCACTGGCGGCGGGCTGACAGTCATCGCCAATGCCCCCAACCCCGCTGGTGTGGGCATTTTACAAACCAGCGAGGCTTTCAAAGGCGAAGGCATCAGCCCGCTAGGCCTCTTCCTTGGTGCCCTGCCGCCAACGCTGGTGGCCGTGGTGTTCTTTTGGCTCGTGGGCTGAAATGGCCCCTCCTCCGCATGGAGCAGATGCTTTTCAAAGCGTGCTGCCGTTGATGCCGAGCAGCTCGACCTCGAAGACCAGGGTGCTAAAGGGCGGGATGAGGGGCGTGGGGCTGTTCGCGCCGTAGGCGAGGTTGGAGGGGATCGTGAACTTGAACTTGTCGCCCACTTTCATGAGCTGCACGCCCTCGGTCCAGCCGCGGATCACCCCGTTGAGCGGGAAGCTGATCGGCTCGCCACGTCGGACCGAGCTGTCGAAGACGGAGCCGTTGAGCAAGGTGCCGTGGTAGTGAACCATGACGTTGTCGGTGGCGATCGGAGAGACGGTGCCGGCGCCGCGTTGCAAGACCTCGTAGCGCAAGCCTGACGCGGTGGTATGAATGCTGCCCACGGTGGTCGGCGGCGGTGCTACTGGGACGATGGGAGCAGGAGCGGGCGGAGGTGTGGAGGAGAGCTTCTTGGGCGCGGGCTTGGTTGATTCGCAGCTCAGAAGAAAAAAGGCAGGGAGGGCAAGGGCGATGGATTTGGTCATGATGATTCGGCGGGGCACAACGTGGCGAGTGTCCCGACAAGCTCCAGGCGGTCAAGCGGGCATCTGAGACGACGAAAAAGGGGATCACTCGATCCGCACGGCGGCGCAGACCATTTCGAGCACACGATTGAGCGAAGCGGCGCCGGAGCCTTCCACGAATGCACTGCCAGGGAAAGCTTCCCAGTTGTCGCGACTGGTGTCGGGCTTCGGCTGCGGGATCAAGGTGAGCGTGGAATCATACTGGCCGGTCTTGCCACCGAGCTTGTAGATCACGAGATCGAGTGAAGGAATGACGTAGAGGCAAAAACCGCCCGCGCCGCTTTTCCAAAACGCATCCTTTGGCGCTCCGGCCACGTGGCCGTCCGAATTGTGCTCCCATTGCAGGCTGAACGGCGTGTGCGGGTTGTAGGGGCTCCAGGTCTGGCATTTTTGGATGTAATCGGCCGGGACGAGCTGTTTGCCCTTCCACTTGCCTTGGTGGGCCAGGCAGTAGCCGAAGCGAACGGCATCGGTGGCATGCAGGGCGGTGCTGCCCGCGCCATTCGCATGCGGCATGACGAAATCGCCGCGATGCAGGCAGTAATCCCACGCGCCCCAGCCCTGCGGCTTCGCGATACGGGTGTCGATGTAATCCTTCAGCTCCATGCCGGTGACATGCCGTAGCACGATGCTGGCGATGTGCGGGGAAGGGGACGAATACGAGTAACCTGCGCCCGGGGCGCACCACAGCGGCACTTTGAGCGAGGATTGGTCGAGATCACGAATGTTCTGGCCCGGTACGGGCTTCAGTGGTTGCGGCTTTGGATTGCCTTTGACGTAGCCGGTGGGTGTTTGTCCTTCGCCCCAGTACCCGGCGGTCATGCAGAGCAACTGGCCGAGCGTGATGTCCGCCTTGCGCGGGTCGTTCAGCGGCAAAGCCTCGGGTAAATATCTTTCCGTGAAGACTTTGGTGTCGAGACCGGCGGGGATCTTGTCTTTGAACTCCTCCAGCATGATGCCGCAGGCGATGCTGCAGAAGCCTTTGCCCGTGGACGCCATGTCAGGATTCGAGTTTCGGCTCGCACGGCCAAAGTAGCGCTCAAAACACAGCCAGCCGTTGCGCACGACCACGAGTCCGCCATGCGCGGTGCTGCGATCCGTGAGGATGAAGGCCGTTTCGAGTTTCGAGAGGTCCATTCCCGCCTTCGTCCGGCAATCCGCCACCGTTTTGGCCTCACGCCAGCCGCCGTCGCTGTCTGGCGGAGGAAAATACAGTTCAGCGGCGTGGAGCGTCGGCAGGACGGCAAAGGCAATGAGGGCGCGGTGATGCATCATGAGCACCTACCATGATAGGCATCCCGCAGGTAGGCGAGCCTCAAGTTGTCGCGATCAGAAGCTGCGGCTGACGCCGATCAGCACGCCGAGGGAGTCGAGGCCTGGGTTTGGGTTCGTGGCCCCGCCGTTGGAATGGTGCTGGAACATCGCGCTGGCGCGCACGGACCACGCTTCATTCAGCACCCGAGAGATGCCGAGCTGGCCGTACCAGTTCAGCGTGAAGTCCTGCCCCTGGCCGCCGGGCACGTTTTGCGCGTCCACCCAGCCAATGCCACCGCCGATGGCGCCAAACACGCTCCAGGTCGAGCTCGGATCCCACCATTCGATGGAAGGCGCACCGGAGAAGCCCAGATAGCGGTTTTCCGAGCCAGTCTCAAACCAGTTCGCCATCGCGGTGACTTTGTTGCGGACGGTGATGCGGGAACCGTTGGCAAAATCAAAGCCAAACACCTCCGGCGAGCGCCAGGACACCATGAACGGCACGATGCGGTAGTTGAAGGTTGTGTCGCCTCCGACTTTCCAAAGCATGCCTGTTTCAAAATCGAAGGCATGCTGTGTCCAGGGCTTCAAAGCCGCAGGAGCGGCGGTTTGGGCGAACGCAGAGGTGCTGAGGAGCAAGGAGGTAAGAAGGACCCGAATCATGGACGCATGGTAACGTGGCATGCCGGAAAACGCCAGCACGGAGTGATCTGCCATTTCGGAGCCCATGGAGACATGACTCACGGACGAAGAGCAATTTTTTCATGATCGTGTTTGCGACGGGCCTGCTCCCCGCCACGATGCATCCCCGCAACCTACCAACCCCACTTTTTCTGCTCATGAGTTCCCCTCGCGTCCTCCTTACCACCACCTCATTCCAGGACACGCCCGGCATCCATCACGACATGCTGGCGAAGGCCGGATTCGAGATCGTCCGCGAGCGCGGACCGCTGCCTGAAAGCCGCATGCTCGAACTGGCGGGCGAATTCGATGCTTATCTTTGCGGTGACGATGCTTTCACCCGCGCAGTCATTCAGAAATCGCTGCCGCGTCTCAAAGTGATCTCCAAATACGGGATCGGCCTCGACAAGATCGATTTGAAGGCCGCGACCGACCTCAAGGTGCCCGTGCTTTTCACGCCTGGCGTCAACCACACCACCGTCGCCGAGCACACCTTCGCCCTCCTGCTCGCTGTCGTGCGCAATCTCGTCGTGGAAGCCAATCACGTCGCTGCTGGCAACTGGACGCGCATCACGGGCAACGAACTCTGCGGCAAGACACTCCTTCTCGTCGGTCTCGGCCGCATTTCCAAGGAGGTCGCCACCCGCGCACGTGCCTTCGGCCTGCGCGTTCTCGTTTACGCCAACTACTGGGACGAGGATTTCGCCCGCTGGTATGATTTGGAGCGCGTTGAAGACCTCGACGAGGGCCTCAAGCAGGCGGACTTCATCTCGCTTCACACCAAGCTCACCGAAAAGACCAAGGGCTTGATCGACGCCCGCCGCATTGGCCTCCTCAAGCCCGGTGCCGTCGTCGTCAACACCGGTCGCGGCGAACTCATCTCGCTCGCCCCGCTCGTCGAGGCCATCAAGGCTGGCAAGATCCGTTACGGTGCCGATGTGCTCGACCAGGAACCTCCTCCTGCCGATCATCCGCTCCTCGGCCTTCCCGGCACGGTGCTCACCCCGCACATCGGTTCCCGCACGCACGAGAGCGTGCAGCGCCAGGCCAGTTGCGCCGTGGAAAACCTCACGCGATTCCTTGCGGGCAAAGAGCCGATCGCCCGAGCCAACCCGTTCTGATCTTCACCACCTCTCATTGCATCATCCAACCACCATTCCCCATTAAACCATGAGTCTCTACGTCAAACCCCGTGAATCCTGCGCTTTTGATCAACTTTCGCTCGGCGAAGTCATGCTTCGTCTCGATCCCGGCGAAGGTCGCATCCGCACCGCCCGTGAATTCAAAGCTTGGGAGGGCGGTGGCGAGTACAACACCTCCCGCGGTCTGCGCAAATGCTTCGGCTACAAGACCGCCGTCGTCACCGCCTTTGTGGACAACGAAGTCGGTCATCTGATCGAGGATTTCATCATGCAAGGCGGTGTCGCGACTGATTTCATCAAGTGGCGCGAAGATGACGGCATCGGCCGCACCGTTCGCAATGGCCTGAACTTCACCGAGCGTGGTTTCGGCATCCGCGGTGCCGTCGGCAACCCTGATCGTGGCAACACCGCCGCTTCACAACTCAAGCCGGGCGACATCGACTGGGAGCACATCTTCGGCAAACTCGGTGTCCGCTGGTTCCACACGGGCGGCATCTTCGCGGCGCTCTCCGCCACGACTGCCGAACTCACCGTCGAAGCGGTCAAGGCCGCCAACAAGCACGGCACGATCGTCAGTTACGACCTCAACTACCGTCCTTCGCTTTGGAAGACCATCGGCGGACTGAAGAAGGCCCAGGAGGTCAATCGTGAGATCGCAAAGTATGTCGATGTCATGATCGGCAACGAGGAGGATTTCACTGCCTCGCTCGGTTTCGAGGTCAAAGGCGTGGATCACAACATCTCCAGCATCGAACTCGACGCCTTCAAGGCCATGATCGAGACGGCGGTGAAGGAATTCCCCAACTTCAAGGTTGCCGCGACGACGCTGCGTGCCGTGAAGACCGCCACCGTTAATGACTGGTCCGCCATCCTCTGGCACGACGGCAAATTCCACGAGAGCCGCAAGTATCCGGGCCTCGAAATCCTCGATCGCGTCGGTGGTGGCGACAGCTTCGCCTCTGGCGTGCAGTTCGGCTTCATGGAGTTCAATGACGCCCAGAAGGCGGTCGAATACGGTGCTGCGCATGGCGCTCTCGCCTCCACGACGCCCGGCGACACTTCCATGGCGACCCGCAAGGAAGTCGAGAAGACGATGGGCGGCGGCGGCGCGCGTGTGGTGCGCTAAGGAATGACGAAATCAGAATGAGGAATGACGAATCAATGTCGAAGCTCGAATGATGAAGAGTCCGGCTTCGCATTGAAGGTGATGATTCATGTTTGCGGCATTCGGGCTTCATTCATCATTCGCCATTCTGGTTTCGTCATTTGACCTCTGTTCACTTTCCTCCTGCTGCTCTCCTTCTTCACATGGCCTCCACCGACTTCACGCCTCCGCACGTTTACGAGCAGCCCTATCCGGCTTTCGACATCAACGCCATCGAGACACCCGCCTATGTGGTGGACACGGCCTTGTTGCGCAAAAACATGGAGAAACTCGCGGGCGTGCAGCGTGACTCCGGCGCGAAGGTGCTGCTGGCGCTGAAGGGCTTCTCGATGTTCAGCGTGTTTCCGATCATGCGCGAGTATTTGAGCGGTTGCTGCGCCAGCGGCCTGCACGAAGCGCTGCTTGCGCAGGAATTCGGCAAGGAAGTGCATGTCTATGCTCCTTCCTTCAAGGAGGCGGAGATGCGCGAGATCATTCCGATCGCCCATCACATCAGTTTCAACTCGCTCGCTCAATTCCGGAAGCACAAGCCGACGCTTGATGCCGCGAAAGCCGCCACCGGACATGCGCCGAGCCCGGGCATTCGTGTGAATCCTGAGCATTCCGAGGTCGAAGTGTCGCTTTACGATCCGTGCTCGCCCGGCTGCCGTCTCGGCATCCGCGCCGATTCACTCGAAGGCGAGGATTTAAGCGGCATTGAGGGCCTGCACTTCCACGCCTTGTGCGAGCAAGACTCCGACGTGCTGGAGCGCACGGTGGCTGCTGTGGAAGCGAGGTTCTCCCATCTCATCGAACGGGTGCAGTGGGTGAACATGGGCGGCGGGCATCACATCACTCGCAAGGACTACGACGTGGAGCGCCTCGTGCGCGTGTTGCGCACTTTCCGCCAAAAGTGGGGCAAGGAAGTCTACATCGAGCCCGGCGAGGCCGCGGGCCTGAACACCGGCTACCTCATCGCCGAGGTGCAGGACATCGTGCCGACTCCGGTCCCCACCGCCATCCTCGACATCTCCGCCACTGCGCACATGCCGGACTGTCTGGAGATGCCCTATCGTCCCCATGTCTTCGGCGCGGGTAAATCTGGCGAGTTCGCTCATGAGTATCGTCTCGGCGGCCCGACGTGCCTTGCGGGCGATGTGATCGAAGGTTTCTCGTTTCCCGAACCACTGCGCATCGGCCAGCGTCTCGTTTTTGCCGACATGGCGCATTATACGATGGTGAAGACGACCACCTTCAACGGCGTGCCTCATCCCGACATCGCGATCTACGATCCGGTGACAAAGGAATACCGCGTCGTGCGTCGCTTCGGATACGAGGACTTCCGCAACAAGCTCTCGTAAGCACAAAAGCACCGGGATTGGCTCCATTTGGCGCTTCGGCGGGCAAACACGGTCGCGTAATGCACGTATGCACGTCATGCGTCCATTCTTCCTCGCCTTCCTATTCCTCTCATCCGCATTCGCCCAGCCGGTGACGAAAAGGATCGACCTCCTCGAAGTCATCAAGTCTGGGAACGTCGAACACCACGTGAATCCGAAAATGGATTTCCACGATGCCCCGAAGGACATCTGGACCTTCGCTGCCGACGGCGCCTTCAACATCTCCGGTCGTGGGTACGGCTACGTCGCCACCAAGGAAAACTACCGCGACTATCATCTCGTCATCGAATTCAAATGGGGCACGAAGACCTGGGGAGCCCGCGAGAAGAAAGCGAAGGACAACGGCATCCTCCTCCACGCCTACGGCCCGCACGGAGCCTACAGCGACACCTGGATGGCCAGCATCGAGGCGCAAATCATCGAGGGCGGCGTTGGCGACATCCTCGTGCTCTCGCCAAAGCTCGCGGATGGCACCGAGCTCACGACGTCGCTCTCTGCTGAGTTCGCGCTCGATCGCGACAAGGAAAAAATCTGGAAAGCAGGCTCCCCACGCCAGACGGTGACCAAAGGCCGCATCAATTGGAAAGGTCGCGACGAGGACTGGAGCGACACGGTCGGCTTTCGCGGCAAAAACGATGTCGAAAGCCCCAGCGGCGAGTGGAACCGCCTCGAAGTCATCGCCAAGGGCGACACGCTGCAATACTTCGTCAATGGCGCGATGGTGAACGAGGCCTTCGACTGCAAACCGAGCGAAGGCAAAATCCTCCTCCAGACCGAGGGCGCGGAGATGATCGTGCGTCGCTACGAGCTGCATCCGCTCGGGGAGTTCAAAGAAAAATGGTCCGCCATCCAAGCCAGTGGCGGCAGTGATATAGGCGCGGTGCGCGATGGTCAAAGCGAGGCCCTTTCGCCCGAAGAAAGCATGAAGCGCATCCAGCTCGATGGCCCCTATGACGTGCAACTCGTCGCTGCCGAACCGCTCGTGCTCGATCCCGTCGAGGTCACCTGGGATGAAAAAGGCCGCATGTTCGTCGCCGACATGCGCGACTACCCGCTTGGTCCGCCAAATCCCGGCGATCCCTGGCTTTCCCGCATCCAACTCCTCACCGACGAGAACGGCGACGGCCGCATGGACAAAGCCGTGACCTTTGCCGACCACATGGACAACGTGCAGGGCCTCCTCCCTTATGACGGCGGCCTCATCGCCACCACGCGCAGCCAGATTCTCTTCCTCAAAGACACCGACGGCGACAACAAGGCCGACCTCATCAAGCCCCTCATCCGCGGATTCAATCCAAAGCACAGCCAGCTCCAGGTCAGTGCGCCGCGCTGGGGGCCGGATGGCTGCGTGCACTTCAACAACGGCCTCGACGCGAAGGAAATCTACCCGGTCGAGAAGATAGAAGAGAGAGGAGAGAAGAGAGAAGCAGATGCGAAAGCCAAAAATCTATCCTCTCCCGTCTCTCCTCTATCTTCTCCCGTGAATGTAGCGGGTTCGAACTTCAAATGGAACCCACGCACAGGTGAACTAACCCCCACCGGCGGACGCGGCCAATACGGCGGCGCGTTCGATGACTACGGCCACCACTTCTACTGCTCGAACCGCAACCCGCTCATGTTCACCGTCATGCCTTACGAGGCCATGCTGCGGAATCCGCACGCCGGCATCACGCAGGTGCATGAAGACATCGCCACGCCTGGCGCGGAGACACGCGTGTATCCGCTGCAAATCACCCACACCACCGCCGACGCCCACGCCGGCACCAACACCGCCTGCAGCGGCCTCGGCGTCTATCGCGGCCACTTGATGCCCGAACTCAAAAACAACGTCTTCGTGCCCGATCCCACCGGCCAGCTCGTCACCCGCTACCAGATCGAGCCCAACGGTGCCTCGCTCAAAGCCACCCGCGTCGGCGACCGCACCGAGTTCTTCCGCAGCAGCGATGAATGGTGCCGCCCCGTGAACTTCACCACCGGCCCCGACGGCGCGATCTACATCTGCGACATCTACCGCCGCTGGATCGACCACGCCCGCTTCTTCCCCGAGGAGTTCGTCAAAACCCACGACATGCGCCAAGGTGAGCACCATGGCCGCATCTGGCGTGTCGTGCCGAAACCAACAGCTTCCCAACTCGGGAAGGCAGTGGTGGATGCCATTAAAAGCAAACCTCCTGCTCGTGTTGATTTCATCGAGAATAATTTGGATCTGAATGAGATGAAGATGATGGCAGCTTGGCTTGGACATGAAAATGCTTGGCAACGAGAAACTGCACAGCGTCTTCTTATCGAAGCCATGACGAATGAGAAAAGCGCACAGTCGGTAGTCAGGACGGTGTCCCAATTTGGCCGTTCAGAATCTTCCCCCGCAGGAAGATTGAACCGGGCGGCTGTCATGGCGTTTGCGATCAAACTGCAACCACCTGACAAACAGGCAGAACTGACGAAATCCTTGATCACTGACATCGAAAACAGCGGCTACAGCCCAGACCGAGTGCTGTTCTTGAAAATCCCCACCATCGCCGATACCCAAGAACTCGCTGCCATCCTCACGAAACACGGCGACGATCCTTGGATGGCCAAAATGGTCGCCAGCGTCGCCGCGAAGAACATGGGCCACATCCTCAGCCAGCTCGGCGATGGCTTCTTCAACCATTTCTCCGCCACCAAGAGCGACACCATCCGCACCTTTGCCGCCGGATCACTCGCCGATGGCGAGGCCAACGACATCAACTCACTGCTCACCCTTCTCCAAAAACAACCCGGCGAACTCCTCTGGTGGAAGCCCGCTCTGCTCCAAGGCCTCGCCAAGCTACCCAAAGGCCACGAAGACGCCGCCAAGGAGATCGCCGCGCTTCAAACGCAGATCGACACCATCATCGCCGATGCCAAGGCACCGCTCGATCAACGCCTCGCCGTGCTGCCGTTGCTCGCCTCGCGGAAATGGGCTGACGGGGAGCCCGTGGTGAAAAACCTCCTCACCACCACGCAGCCGCTGGAGCTCACCACGGCCACCGTGGCCCTGTTGAAGAAATTCAGCGCCACCAGCACCTCACCGCTCATTTACGAACTCCTTCCCAAAGCCGGTCCCGGCCTCAAACGCGACCTCGTAAGCATTTTGACCTCCAATTCGATCACCGCGCTCGCTTTGCTCAAACGCATGGAAAAAGGCGAATTCCCCGCCGCATGGGTCGATGTCGAAAAACGCTGGGGTTGGCAGCGCGGGAAGGGCGAAATGGCCGAACTCGCCAAAAAGCTCTTCGGCGAGGCCAACAGCGACCGCGCCAAAGTCGTCACCAGCTACCTCGACGCCGCCAAAAAGCCCGGTGACGCCAAACGCGGCCAACAAATCTTCGCCACCATCTGCATCACCTGCCACAAGCACGGCCAGCTCGGCGTCGATGTCGGCCCACCGCTCTCCGACGTGAAGGTCAAGCCCCCCGAAGCCCTCCTCAGCGACATTTTGGACCCCAACCGCATGTTCGAAGCCCGCTGGAGCGCCTACAGCATCGAAACGAAGGACGGTCGCACCCTCAGCGGCCTGATTCAGAGCGAAACACCTGATTCCGTGGTGCTGGCGATGATGGGCGGCGTGAAGGAGACGATTTCACGATCGGCGATCAAGGAGATGAAAAGCCTCGACCGCACGCTGATGCCCGACGGCCTGGAGGCGGCGATCAACAAAGAGCAGATGAGCGATTTGCTGGCCTTTTTGCTCGGGAAGTGAAGGGGACTGCTCCGAGGGCGTGCTGAGAGAGGCGAGGGCCTTGTTGCCTCAAAAGTAAATGACACCGGAGAGAGTGCTGGATGAGGGGATCGTTGCCTCAGAAGTGATGACACCGAGGTTTAGGTGGGCAGTGTTGCTGCTGCGGGCTCGCAATGCAAGGAG